>RCND010000701.1_pt1 | contig 19638 bp, 22 predicted proteins | sample 2041351 | NCBI WGS metagenome assembly RCND01 (sample SAMN09708230, study PRJNA481090) | Marine sediment metagenome, whole genome shotgun sequencing project. | biome: marine sediment; feature: ocean; material: sediment; isolation source: Sewage treatment plant 12B marine sediment (STP12B) ... | reverse complement strand
TGACAAAAAAGTTGATACGTAAAGAAGCGGTTTCCGTGTCTTGACAAACTAAAGAATCCAATAAAATAAACTATTCATTTTCCTATGGAACTACCAAAATTTATTCTGGGTGATAATACAGATTTTCCTAACGCCATATTTGTGGTACATACCGAGTATCCTCGGTTTATCATAAATTTAGAAAATGATGAGGTAGATTGGTTTGAGGAATTTTCTAAGGAAGATGAAAAAGATTTAGAAGAAGAAACCGAGGGTCTTATCGCTGCCGCGACCGAGTTTTATGATCGCGAGGTATCCCGTTACGAAGAATAGGGTAGTATGCTAGAAGAACTGCTGCAATGGGACCATGAATTTTTCCTATATCTGAACGGGTTGGGAACGCCTTCATGGGATACCTTTTGGCAGTTTATTTCCCATATTTATTTATTTTTATTGTTGCTGTCCTATCAAAAGTATGGTTTAAAAAAAACGGTGGTGCTGGTCATTTCAGTGGCACTATTAATTACGGTAAGCGATCAGCTCAGTAATTTCTTTAAATATGGGGTAGGTAGATTAAGACCGTGCCACGATCCCGAACTTATGGATGTAATGCGTTTGGTAAAAAGTCGCTGTGGCGGTAAGTTCAGTTACTTTTCCGCTCATGCCGCCAATTCCTTTGCTGTTGCAGTATTTTTTGGTCAAATCCTAACATCTCAATTCAAAGGCATTGCACCCCTATTGTTACTTTGGGCATGTTTTGTTGCCTATAGCAGAGTGTATATTGGCGTTCACTTTCCATTGGATGTTTTAACTGGCGCACTCTTGGGTAGCCTTTTTGGCTGGTTATTTTCAAAGTTATTTATATTTTCACTCCGGAAATTCTCACTATGATATCTAACTTAAGGTACTGGTTTTTAATTGGCTTGGTCATTCTTGTTTACATTGGTGGGATGTTCGTAACGCTCATGGAGAACGACTCTGCACAGTTTGCCGTTATGGCCATGCGCATGGTTCAAGAGAACGATTTTTTAAATCTCTTTAAAGGACCAAACGAGTATTTAGATAAGCCTCATATGCATTATTGGCTGGCAGCATTGTCTTATAAGATATTCGGAATTCACGATTGGGCGTACAGGATTCCCGGTTTGCTGGCGACACTCTTAGGCGCATATAGTTGTTATGGACTAGGAAACTTATTGTATAACAAACATACCGGAAAATTAGCAGCGCTTATTTTCTTAACAGCACAGACCATAGTGCTGGGCGTAATAGACGTCCGCACCGATGCGGTGCTCACTGGCTTCACTATTTTTGCTATTTGGCAACTAGTTACGTTTATAGAAAAGGGTAGGTTAGGAGCCATTTTGTTGGGTGCTTTTGGTGCTGGTATTGCTTTTTCAACCAAAGGTCAGATAGCCTTGTTGGTAATAGGTTTGCCCATTTTATGCCATGTAGGATACACGAGAAATTGGAAGGTTTTTCTTAATTGGAAAGTACTTGCTGCCTTGGTAATGTTCGGTATTGTTATATCACCTATGCTGTATGCTTATTATCACCAGTTTGATATGCACCCAGAAAAGGTCATCCGTGGAATATCTGACCGAAGCGGCATCTTCTTTATTTTTTGGGAACAAAGTTTTGAGCGATTAAGCGGAGAGGGGATGGGCAAGAATAGTAGCGATTATTTCTTTTTCTTTCATACCTTTTTATGGGTCTTTTTACCTTGGACCATCTTGGCGATTGCAGCTATAAGCACTAGGATTCGGAATTTTGTCAAAATGAAGTTTGCCTACCGTCCAAATACGGAGTTTTTGACTACAGGCGGTATCATCCTTATTTTTATCCTTATCAGTTTTGCCCAATTCAAATTACCACATTATCTAAATGTGACCATTCCGTTATTTTCCTTACTCACGGCTTCATATGTGTATAACTTATATCGGAATCAAAAAATTAGGGCTATCAAGATGTTCTTGGTTGGTCAGTATTTTATTTTGGCGATTGTGTTCATCGCATCATCATTAATTTGCTTTTTTGTATTCAAACTAAGCAGTATTCCGGTGTATATCGCATTGGGAATAGTTGCGAGTATTGGTGTGTATTTTTGTTTAAAGGGAGAAGGTAGGTTCGCGCGCCTGATTACGGTTTCCGTTTGTGCTTCCTTATTATTGAATACGGTGCTGAACCTTCATTTTTATCCTAATCTGTTAGCATATCAAGGTGGTTCTTCAATGTCCCAATTGGTAAAAGAGAATAATATTCCAGTAGATAAAATATATAAAATAGGTCAAAATTATACGTGGTCGTTGGATTTTTATAACAAGCGCCCGGTGCAGCTAACCACTTTGGAGGAGGTTCAATCAACCCATGATGTTTGGGTCTATGCTGATGCTAAGGAACTTTCGTTGTTACGCAATTCCGGATTGGATTGGGATATAGAGTATTCGGTAGATCATTTTCGAATTACACGTTTACAGGCTAAGTTTCTAAACCCAGATACACGACATAAGGTGCTAAATAAGATGTATCTAATACACGTTTATTAGGTGGTCTTATATGCTGCTCTTAGGGGTGCTTTCTATTGTTTCCAAATCGATTTTTTTAAAGTGATACCAAATCCCCGCAAGGGATACTAAAGCGGTAATCAAGAAAAAAATAACACTGATGCTTACGGATATGTTCTCGTTAAGTTCAAGCAGAGAGGCGCCGTAGAAGAATGTCGCTTCGCGGCTTCCGATTCCACCAATGGTAAGAGGTATAACGGAAACGATAGAAGAAATCAAGAAAATGACCAAATAGGCGATTTGATGTAGTTCAATACCCAAAGCTTTCATAATAAACCAAACAGAAATTAATTGTGCCAATTGGACGAAAGCGGAATATCCTACCGATTTCCAAAATACAGGAAGCGTATATCTGAAAAAGCTTCGGTTTAATAACCAAAAGACTAAAATGGAAATGGGAATACCTGCCAAAAACAATGGAGTTAATGCTAAAATAGTTTCTTGCTGAATTAGCAGTAGCAAGGAACACGCATATACGAATAAAAGCAAAAGACCGCTCAAACGATCGAGTACAAGTACACTGACTACTTTTTTCGTAGCGACTTCAAACTTTTTTTTAATCGCATAGCCTTTATAGGCATCCCCGCCAATACCTCCTGGTAAAAAGAGATTGTAGAACATACCTAAAAAATAGAGCTTTAGGTTGCTTTTATAGGTCAGGAATACGTCCAACTGATGAAAATAAAGATTGAGTCGAAACGAAGCTATAATCTTTGACGAAAGAAAGAAAACCAAGGCTAAACCTAAGTAATAGGGATTGCTGCTTCGCAGCGTATTTCCGATTTCCTGTAGATCTATCTTAGAAAAAATAAAATAGATAAGCAGTCCGCTGACGACCAGCTTAATAACAGTGGCTATAGCCTTACTGGGCCTTACCACCTACACTAACTTTTTTGATTCTATAAGGTCTTTTATTCTGTGACTCATAGTACGTTCGAATCAGTAGTTCCATCACAATACCAATAGTAAATAATTGTATACCGGCCAAGATGAACATCATACCGAACATCAATAAAGGTCGAGTTCCAATATCCTCTCCAAAGCCAATTTTAACAACGAGCAAGTACATGTTAATGAGTACCCCTAGTAGTATCATTAAAAAACCAAAAATTCCAAATAGGTGAATGGGTCGCTGAAAGTACTTTCGTATGAAGAGGAGCAGCATCATATCTGCTACAACTTTAAAAACCCGCTCTAAACCATATTTAGAAACTCCGGCATGTCTTGCATGGTGTTTAACGGGAACCTGTTTGATTTGTGCCCCTTCTAAATATGCTAGAAGCGTAATAAAACGATGCATTTCTCCGTAAAGGTTCAGGTCCTTTGCGATATCTCTAGTAAACACTTTTAAAGCACAACCGTTGTCTTTTATGTCTAATTTGGTAACCCTACGTACTAAAAAATTAGCAATTTTAGAAGGGATTTTTTTTACAAGCGAATCCTTGCGTTTCTGACGAATACCCGTAATTAGGTCAAATTCCCCATTAACCGCATAGGTTAACATTTCTGGAATGTCACTGGGGTCGTTTTGAAGGTCGCCATCCATGGTGATGATGTATTCACCCTCTGCATAATCTATACCTGCTGCTAGTGCTAAACTCTGTCCGTAGTTCTTTTTGAGTTCAATAAGATGGACTTTTTCATCTTGCATTTCTTTAACTACCTGCTTTGTCCGGTCCGTAGAAAAGTCATCGATATAAATAATCTGATACGTATAACCTTTTAGGCTTTCGTGAATCTTTTGTGTCAATAATACTGCATTATCTTCTTCGTTGTACAAAGGCACAACGACAGACAGTAAGGAAGGGGTAATAATATCCATTAAGCTGGTTTAGGATTCGGCGTAAAGTTATGTTTTTTATACCTAAGTTGGATGTGTTTTGTTAACTAGCTGAATACCCATGATTGATAAAATAGCGTTGATCTTATTCCAGAACGAAGCTATTTTAAGTACAAGAACTAAAGAAAAAGAAGTGTACTATAGTTATGATTGTAAGCAGGAAAAGGAAAAATGGCGCAGGGGCCTGTTCCGTATTTTATTTAGCCGGATAGGTTAAAAAAGTGGATTGCTTAGTGCGACACTAATGTTTTGTTGATTCTACTACTGGCAATTTTGGAAGCGATAATACCCAAAACTAAAATTGTACCTAATACAATGCCCACATTTATAACTTGATATTCTACCGGATAGGGCAGTGTGGGTGTGATTTTCAGCCAGCCAAAGGCCAGTTGCGACCATATCAACAAAGAGCCTAATAGCACCCCTATAAGCCCGCCTATACCAGTTACTAATATGCCTTGAACAAAATAAATACGGCGTAATTCTTTTATCGTTGTTCCAAAGCTGTAGAGTGTTTTAGAATTTTGCTGTTTATCCAAAATCATCATTATAATAGCCCCCACCACATTGAACAGGGCTATGATGAGCACCAGCGTAAAAATAAGGTAGGTAGCCACATTTTCGGTGTTCAGCATTTTATATAAAGTACTATTCAGTTCCTGTCTATTTTTAAGAATGACTTTGTTTTCGAGACTTTTAAGCACAAGCTCCCTAATAATTCCTTCATTGGCTCCTTCCATCAACTTAAAATTGATGCCTGAATATTGGTGCGCTTCTTTTTCTAATAGTGCTTGTACCAAAGGAAGATGAGCAAATACATATTTGTTGTCTAAATCTGCTTCAACCGCATACACACCGCTCACAACCATGGGAAGTTGGTTGTACAGGGAATTGTTACTTTGTTGTGAGATAGATCCTTCTCCTGGTTTAAAGGCATATATCTGCATAGGACTTCTAAACTGGTTTACCATAACACCTAGAATATTGATAATCCCAATTCCAGCAACAACTTGATCGTTGTTAATCAACCAGTCTCCATAATATATGGTACTGTCTACGCCAGTAACCTTGGTGTAGTTGGAATCTATCCCTTTCAGATACGCAATATGGTTTTTGCCTTTGTGCTCTAGATATACTTTTTCCTCTATTTCTTTGGAGTAATAGGCTATCCCTTGAATGGATGCAAGCTTGGTTTCCTGTGCTTCGCTTAAGGTGAAAAACTTTCCGGTTGTTGGGATTGCTTTTAATTCTGGGTCAAAGGAATTGGTAAAGGAAAGGCTGAATGTTTTTAATCCGGCAAAACCAGATAGCACTATGAATAAAGCTGCGGACCCTATAACAATAACTAAAAACGTAATAAAATTTATAATGTTTACAGCATTTTGGCTACTCTTGGAGCGTATGTACCGTTTTGCTATGTAGAGCGGAAAGTTCAATCCTTAGGATTTTTTTCTTTTTGCCAGTAAATCTCTATTCTCGATAGGGTTTTCCTCCCTTTTCAATGATTTTTCTATTTTTTCGATATAATCTAACGAATCGTCCAAGTAAAAAAGAAGCTCTGGCACACGGCGAAGTTGATTTCTTGTACGCTGACTTAATTCATGTTTAATTAAGGGTTGGTTGGATTTTATACCCTCCATTAATTCACTTGCATTGTCATTTGGAAAAATGCTTACGTAAACTTTAGCAATAGAAAGATCCGTTGTAACAGCAACTTTACTTACAGATATTAAGGTGCCTTTAAGTCCACCAGCTAAGGCTGCTTTCTGCAGAATGTCTACAATGTCTTTTTGAATGACTCCCCCTATTTTTCGTTGTCGTTGCGTTTCCATACTACAAAAATACGCAGAATAATGTATCTTCGATAGTAATGCTGCAGATACCGAAGAAAATTCTACATGAAGAAAATTGAACATATAGGAATAGCCGTCAAAAACTTGAAAGTTTCGAACGAGTTATTTGAGAAATTGTTAGGTGTAGCTCCATATAAGGAAGAGCAAGTGCTATCTGAAGGCGTGAATACCTCTTTTTTTAAGAACGGGCCTAATAAAATAGAGCTTTTAGAAAGTACTATGGCAGATGGTCCAATTGCCAAATTCTTAGAAAATAAGGGGGAAGGCATACACCATATCGCCTTTGAGGTCGATGATATTGTAGCTGAATTAGCCCGATTAAAACAAGAAGGTTTTATTATTTTGAATGAAACCCCAAAAAAAGGAGCAGACAACAAATTAGTAGCCTTTGTACACCCTAAGAGTACCAATGGGGTTTTGGTAGAATTGTGCCAGGAAGTCGCTATATCAACCTAAACAATTGCTAGAGAGTAGTTTAATAGGGTGGCGGAATTATTTGTAATCCTATGTTGGTTTTTTGCTTGTATCGATTAAAAATAAGTGGTAATATTGCAACCGCAAATTGCGGGTCCTATAGCTCAGCTGGTTAGAGCACCTGACTCATAATCAGGGGGTCCATGGTTCGAGCCCATGTGGGACCACATAAAACCCCGTAACTTCAATGTTTACGGGGTTTATTTTTTATAAGTACATATTTAGTGTTTTTTTCACCTCCTCACACACCACTCTTAAGCTGTTAATAGCTCCTTATTTCCATCTACTTTACCTATTAAATTCCCAGCTTCTCTTAATAGGCGCCATAGCTGTAATCTTATCCTTTGATAGCGGATGACTTAGAAATATAAATAGGGGAGTTATTTAGTCCGACTTATGGCCATGGGCTATTAAATGGATTCGTAGAGCATAAAGGAACTATCTACCGTATCAATACCGAAAAGAATTTAAGGGAACTATTGGAAAAAGTAGAATTACGACAGTTAAGCTTTATTTACCGATTAAGTGAAATTACATTTTTGTGATTGGTCTGCTTTAATTGCCGTTCATCCAACCGGAGTGTAGTTTGGCATTGTTTTAGAACTCTATGCCAAGTAAGTTGTTGACACTATATTGAGTAGCCTCAACTTCGTCTTGAATTTAAAACCTATATTATGAAAACAGTTCTACTTTTACAAGAAATTTATTCGGAAGGCTTTAAAAACTTAGGAGGCTTCCTAGCCAAACGATACTTCAAAATTTTCGCATGGTTTAGCTTTATAATGTTTGCCATCGTATTATACGCATTTATCTATAGACTAGCCACCGGATTCGCTTTTGACTAAACATCGCTCATGAAAAAGCGTAAATCTAATTTTAAAGGATTGCTTTTTGTGGCTGCTTGTTTTGGGTTATCGACACTATTCTTAATATTCATTCGTCTTTATTCTTGATTCTTGGGCTATATTAGCTCTTTATACCCCCAAACTAATGACCGAAAATATACAGTTGATGTTTAGTAAGATGAGTGATGAGACACGAGACAAGGCTATTAAGCACCTTAAAGAGGAGCTTAACCTCAACTCCGAAACAAAAATCCAAAACACGTGGCTAATAGGTGGTCGTGTACCTGAAGAATACCAGGAACGAACTGTGAATTTATTTCAAATTCTTTTGAGGGAGGAAGCTACTAGAACTAGGGAAATTATAGTTAACCTATAGCACAAGTACGTTTCTCAAAACCTAAGGAAACCTTAACTAAAGGCTTATATCTCCTTTACCTAGTATTTCGTTAGCACTTGCACTTATTTCTTTTGTGAGCGGTCAACTATTCGGCGTAACGAATACCATTGTTTGCTGTCAGGCTTTACTTTCTTTATCCGATTATTTTTATTTTAAAATATTGGTCAATAAAAACTACAACCAATAACGATATTGCGCAAAGAAAAAATGTTACTAAGTTGAATTTTAAGCTTATTCTATTGTTTACAGAACTTCTTATAATTAAAAATAAAAGGAAACTAATAAACAGTATCGAAACAGTATACAATCCAAGCCCTAATGACATGCCAAATCTACCTTCATCATTTGCTCCAAACATATTGGCGAGCCCAGCAGAAAACCTATAAAAAAAAGGGAAAAACAATAATGGGTAATAATTAATATTTTTAGTTCTATTCACTACAAAATAGAATATAATTGCTTGAATAACTGTAAAGATTGGAGCAGAAATAGTTACAATATTTGCATTCCATTCATTTTTATATTCTCCTGAAATAAGTGATGCTCCGTTAAGTGACATTGACATTTTATTGCCAAGTAATTCACCTGTAATCCAATGAGCAAATTCATGAAAAAAGCAACTTAAAAGGACTGCACTAAAAAGTAATATTATATATTTAAAATTAACTTTTCGTGTCATTTTTTTTCTATAATTAATTTTTTAATAGACTGATTATACAGGTTAGATTATGCTGGATACTCTTCAAATCAAATAGTAGAATTGGTCTTTCCTACCTAATCTCTTTTATGAGACTATATTTTAAAAAAAAAAGGTTACAGGATAAAGAATTACATCACTTGTGCTTATTTGTGTTAAAAATAGAAAAGTGTTATGTATCTTAAAATCAGCAAAGTATCCGTTAGAAAATTATAATTCATTTAGTTGAAATGTTTTGTAAAATTCCATAGCTTACATCTTCAATTTGAAATACATACAATGCGAATATTACTCTCGAAATTATCTTTTTTAAAAACAGCTTCTAAAACGTTGCTTTTTCTTCTAGCAGCTTTGGTTATTGTATCCTGCAGCACCAGAGAAACCGAAATTTTAGTTTTTAGCAAAACCGAAGGTTTTAGACATGGCTCCATTGAGTCAGGTGTTGTCGCACTTGAAAAAATGGGAAAGGAAACTGGATTTAGTGTAACGGCTACAGAAGATTCGAAATACTTTGAGGAAGATTCCTTAAAGCAATACGCGACCGTTGTCTTTTTGAATACTACTAAAGATATTTTGAACGATGTGCAGCAGGCAGACTTTGAACGCTATATTCAAGCAGGTGGTGGTTTTGTAGGTATACATGCGGCTACGGATACTGAATACGATTGGCCTTGGTATACGAAGTTGGTGGGCGCAGTTTTTGATAGTCATCCGAGAATACAAGAAGCAGAACTTATCATTAAGGAAGCTAATCATCCGACCACTAATCATCTAGATTCCGTATGGATAAAAAGTGACGAATGGTACAATTTCAAAAATATAAATCCGGCCATAAACGTACTAATAAGCGTTGATGAAAAGAGCTACGAAGGCGGAACCAATGAGAACAACCACCCTATTTCTTGGTATCATGAGTACGACGGTGGCCGTGCCTTCTACACTGAGATGGGGCATACTAACGAAACTTTCGAAAATCCTAAATTTTTACAGCACCTGAAGGGCGGTATTGAATATACAATGGGGAATGGTAAGTTAGATTACGATTTAGCTACTACCGACAGAGTGCCACCAGAAGATCGCTTTGTTAAAAAGGTACTTGATTTTAACCTGAACGAGCCTATGGAACTTGATGAAGTGCCAGGCAAGGGCATTTTATTTATCGAACGTAGAGGGGTCTTGAAGTTTTTTGATTTTGAAACGGAAGAGACAGAGACCATAGCCGAATTAGACTTGTTTTACGGTAATGAAGATGGACTTATTGGCCTTGCTGTTGACCCTAATTATGAGGATAACAATTGGATTTATCTCTTTTATTCAAAGGCTGGTGAAATCTCACAACAGCATATTTCAAGATTTAATCTAGTCGACAATAAACTCGATCTAAATTCTGAAAAAATACTACTTACCATCCCTACAGATCGTCATTGTTGCCATAGTGGAGGCTCCTTGGAGTTTGGTCCGGATGGTAATCTGTTCATTGCAGTGGGTGATAATACAAACCCGTTTGAATCTTCGGGTTTTGCCCCTATTGATGAGCGGGAAGGCAGAAAAGCGTGGGATGCGCAAAAGTCTTCAGCCAATACAAACGACCTACGGGGCAAGATTCTTCGTATTAAACCAAAAACAGATGGATCTTATAGTATTCCTAAGGACAATCTTTTTCCAGAAGGAACGCCAAAAACGCGACCCGAAATATATGTAATGGGCAATCGTAATCCGTTTCGGCATTCCATAGACAGTAAAACAGGATATTTATATTGGGGCGATGTAGGGCCCGATGCTGGAAAGGCAGATCCAAATCGTGGTCCAAGCGGTATGGGTGAATATGATCAAGCTCGCCATGCGGGATTTTGGGGCTGGCCATACACAAGGGGCTACAACGAGGCTTATAATGATTTCGATTTCACCACAGAAACAGCGGGATTAAAGTTTGACCCAGATAATTTAGTCAATGATTCGCCTAACAATACCGGAATACAAAACTTACCACCAGCGCAAAAGTCCATGATACCCATGACCTATTATCGCTCTGAAGAATTCCCTTGGATGGGTGATGGCGGGATAAACCCAATGGCAGGACCGGTGTACCGAGCTTCAGATAATCCCAATGCCGAGATAGCCTTCCCAAATTATTTTGAAGGTAAATTGTTTGTTTATGAATGGATGCGTGATTGGGTATATGTAATTACGATGGATGAAGACGAGAACTATGTAAAAGCAGATGCCTTTATGCCTAACACCGAATTCTCCCACCCAATGGATATGATTTTCGGTACTGACGGGAAAATGTACGTGCTGGAATACGGTCAAAAATGGAATTCTCAAAACTTAGACGCCCGTCTGAGCAGTATTTCATATTTACCAGGTAATCGAAGCCCAATTGCTAAAATAGGGAAGGACAAAATCGTGGGAGCCTCTCCATTAACCGTGCAATTTACAGGAAGCGAATCTTTGGATTACGATGGTGATGAACTAAGCTATGAATGGTCCTTTACAGATGATTCTATGCAATCTTCCGAAGAAAATCCGGAATTTATTTTCGAGAATGATGGAATCTATAACGTACGATTGAAAGTATCCGATACCAAAGGAAATGCAACAACGAGCAATACGAAAATTCTGGTTGGTAACGACGCTCCAACGCTCTCTATTGAAGTTTCTGAAAATGATTCGACTTATTGGCATGGCAAAAAAATTGACTATAAGATTATCGTAAACGATAGGCAGGATGGAACCACTTTGGATAATTCTATTTCTGCTAAAAACGTTAAAGTAACCTTTGATTACATACCTGAAGGAAAGGATATGGTAAAAGCGACAATGGGACATCAAAGAAATGTCATTCCCGAAGGAAGAAGGATAATAGAAGCTTCTGACTGTAAGGCCTGCCATGCTACTATTGAAAACGTGAATGGTCCTAGTTATACTGAAATCGCCATGAAATACGGAAAAGCCGATACCGGTTATCTGGTGTCTAAAATCATTAAAGGTGGCGGTGGTGTTTGGGGTGAAAGTGCTATGTCTGCGCATCCACAATTGAATATGGAAGAGGTAACCCAAATCGTTGACTATATTCTCACGTTAAAACCGAATAAAGAAGAGGTCCAAGCTTCGTTACCCTTAGAAGGTACATTGACGTTCAACAAACATGCCCCTTCAAAGGGCGAGGGCACCTATGTGCTCATGGCCTCTTATAGAGACCAAGGAAACGCTGGGCAGCCAGAATCAGAGTTGAACATTCAAGGACAATTTATTTTCTATAGTCAAAAAATTGAAGCGGAAGATGCCAATGAAATAAGTGAAGGAACAAACACGTGGAGCACGAATTCGGTAAAAATTGTTGGTGGGTTAGTTCATAATTCTTTTCTGCGGTTCGATAATGTGAACCTAGAAAATCTGCACCACCTAAAGTACGCCGCTTTCTATGCTGGAAACTATGACTATAAGGGTGTTTTGGAAATTAGACAAGGGGCAGTTGATGGTCCTATTATCGGTAAGCAATCACTACGTTATTCGGGCGAGGCAGAAACTATTTATTATGAAATCCCTGTAATACCGACCTTAAAAAAAGAGACCCTATTTCTTGTATTTAAGAACCCAGAAAATGAGTTGAGGTATATTGGACATGCGGATTGGATTTCTTTTGATTTCCGAAGATAATCCTCCTTTAACTTTTGGTTGCTTGGTCAGAGCCAACACTATTAGGAAAACTAAACGATTTTGGCAATTGATACGTGGCCGAAATGAAATAAAAAGCGTTATAACATCTGGTGGTAGGTCGTGTAAACCTATCCGTAACGCCCTCGTGAAAATCTGAGTTATTGGGGTTGCTACTATAACCAGCATCGGAAAACTGTTTTTTTTAAACGTGAGATATAGGTCTCCGTAGCCTCCTGCTCTTGATGTACTGTAACAGGCGATAAATATTTTTTGAACGCATAAGCTGCTTGGTCTTCAAAACTAATTTTATACATATCACCATTAATGTATTCTACTGTGAGGGCTATTTTTCATGTTCATTAGTTGGTATTTAAATTGCAAAATGAAAATAGAGGACCGTTTCTATGCTTGTTTTCTATTTGGTACTAAAATCTTAGAATAGATTTATAATCCGTGAGAAACTAACCTTTATTTATTTCGATAAATAGCTAATAATTGTTGGGCGGCATTAAAAGGCGAAAGTGTACCATTCATTACTTTTTCTTCTAAATTGGGAAGTATTTTTTTGATTTTTTTATCTCGGTTAAAATCGTTTTTAAGGCTTTGTTCTATATGCTGTAACAGCCAGCTTTTGTTTTGTTCCTGCCTGTTTCGTTCAAAGAATCCATTTGCTTTACTCGTTTTTACAAACTCTTGAATCACATCCCAGATAGGTTTTAATCCCTTGTTTTCCAAAGCGGAACAGCGCATGACCTTAGGAATCCAACCATTTTCTTTTGGAGGAAATAATTGTAAAGCCCTTCTAAACTCTACTTCGGCCAGTTTTGCGGCTTTAAGGTTTTCGCCGTCCGCTTTATTGATGGCGACCGCATCTGCCATTTCCATGATACCTCTTTTTATCCCTTGTAATTCATCGCCTGCGCCGGATAGTTTTAATAGTAAAAAGAAATCCACCATGCTATGGACGGCAGTTTCACTTTGTCCTACCCCTACCGTTTCTATAATAACGGTGTCGTAGCCGGCGGCCTCTAAAAGAATGATACTTTCTCTAGTTTTTCTAGTCACGCCCCCAAGAGAATCTCCGGATGGCGATGGTCTAATATAGGCATTGGGATCCTGAACCAATTCTTGCATACGCGTCTTGTCTCCAAGTATGCTCCCTTTAGTTTTACTGCTAGTAGGATCTACGGTAAGCACCGCTACTTTTTTTCCCATTTGGGTAAGCATCTTTCCAAAACCTTCTATGAATGTGCTTTTTCCAACACCCGGTACGCCGGTAATGCCAATGCGGAGTGTTTCTTTTTTTTGAGATAAACAGGATTCAACAATACGATTTGCAATCGCTTGATGTTCTGGTTTTGTACTTTCGACCAAAGTAATTGCTTTGCTCAGGGCTGCAATGTTATTGCTTAGAATACCTTCAACAAGTTCTTCCGGAACATAATGTTGTCCAGTGCCGCCTGCTTTTGGTTTTTTGAATGTAGTAATCTTGGTACCGTTCTCTTTCAAGGTTTATTTATTGATGGGAATACGAATTTTGACGGTATCCCACGATAGGTTTAAATACAACTGATTGTCGTCCTCAAATAAAATTGTAAAATCTTCTACGGGTATGGTCAGTTCCCTTGCTGGTATTTCAACTTGGAGTGCATCCTGTTCAGCATCTCTTGTGGTTTTTTGTCCACCACTTAGTAGGGTAACACCCCAATCAGGGACCTCCTTGTTAAATATTATATTCCAGCTATTTTTTTCTGGTATGGTCCATATGGAATAGGTTCCAGGCGCAAGGTCCTTATCTACGATTTTAACGGTTTCCGAATTGGTAAAGGTGGTTGGTTCGTTGGCTCCTGTTCGCCAAACTTTACCAAACGGCACCAATTCCCCAAAAATTACTCTATCCTTTTTTGATGGACTGGAGTAGTTTACCTGCAGTTCTGCGCCCTGTAAAACATAGGACGTAGTTTTTTCAGGACTGTGTTTCTTGGTTTGCGTTTGTAGCAAAGGCCTAGCTACAAAGAAGAATAGGGCTCCCAGAACTACTAAAAAAATAAGCAATTTTTTTAAAAACTTCATAGCTGTTGTTTTGCACTGGTTCAATCGGATTCCTATTCTAAGGTACTAAATCAAACTTAAAGAAGGTAATGTTATTGTAGGTTTCGCCCGGTCTTAATACGCTGTTTGGAAAGTCGGGTTGGTTGGGTGCATCGGGATAGTTTTGTGTTTCAAAACAGATTCCTGGAAAATCTAAAGGCGTATACACCACAAGCGCGGGTTGGTTTGTGTATACTTTCATGGAGATACCCGACTTAGTAGAATTAAGTTCTGCAACTTTTTCGCTCCCTAGGTCTTTAACAAATACAGTATCCAATCGTTTAATGCCTATGGGTTTTGGCAAAAGAAAATCATTAACCGTAGCCCTTACAGGAATTATATTACCCGTAGGCAATAGGTTTTCCTTTAGTTCTAAATAATACGGGCAATTGAGTTGTAGTTCATAATCGTCTACATACGGACTATCATCTATTTTAAAATAGGAATGGTTGGTAAGGTTGACTGCTGTACTGCGGTCGGTTACCGCCTCATGAATAATTTGTAAGGTATTATTTACTAATTTGTACGTAATGGTTACTGATAGGTTTCCGGGATAGCCTTCTTCCAAATGTTTACTGCGATAGGATAGCGTTACAAAGGGGTCGTCGGTGTGTTGAACCTCTTCAATATTCCACGTTTTTTGGTTAAAACCTTCTTTGCCGCCATGGAGATGTACGCCGTCCTCTTGATGTATAAAGAATTTTTCCCTGTCCAGTTCAAAACCTCCGTTGGAAATACGACCTGCATAACGTCCCACACAGGCACCAATGCAGTTTTCGTCCAACTTATACCTGCTAGGGTGGTTGTACCCAACCACGGTGTTCGTATAGTTGCCATCGGTTCCTTTTACCAATAATTTCTGGATAATGGCACCGTAATCCAGCACCATAAGGGTAATAAACTTGTTGGAAATCGTAACTTGTTTCAAGTGGTATCGTTCTAATAATCAATGTAAAAATAAAAGAATTTTGTCACAACCATTTTTTTCTTTCGTCTTTAGATAACAACAACTTAAAATCAACACCAAACCGGCCAATGTTTCAAATTGATGTCGTAGAGAAATGTAAGGCGAATGACCGGAAAGCGCAGCTAAAATTATATAGGCAATACTGTGATGGTATGTACATAGTGGCCATGCGATTTTTACAGAATTCCGATGATGCGGAAGACGTCCTACAGGATTCTTTTATCAGTGCATTTCAAAAAATACATCAGTTTAGCGGTGAGGTAACTTTTGGGGCTTGGTTAAAGCGAATTGTTGTGAACAAATGTATTGATTTTCTAAAGTCGAAAAAACAGGACTTGCTTCCCTTAGAAGAATACCATATACAAGCTGTTGATGATGCGGATTGGAGTGTAGGTGAAGAAATCAGTATAGATGAGGTAAAGAATGCCATCCAGAACTTACCAGAAAAATATAGGTATGTACTACTCATGTATTTGGTAGAGGGATTTGATCACAAGGAAATTGCGCAGGTTTTGGAGTTGACTGAGACTGCTAGCAGAACCCGGTTGTTACGAGGAAAAGCTTATTTAAAATCGGCACTAATAAAGAAAGGATATGGGACAGGATCTTAGGGAAATGTTTGGTCGAGAGCGCAAGGAGGCTCGGTTTAGGTTAAAGGAAGGACATGATAAACGATTTGTAGATAAGTTGGATAAGGCCATGCCTAGAGCAAAAAATAGGTTTGGTTTACTGAAGATTGCTGCATCGGTATTAGTGATTTGCGGCCTTTGTGTTACTGCTTATCTGCAAGTTGCTGATAAGGATGAGATGTCTACTACTGTAGTGAACAATCAGCAAGTTAATAGTTCTTTTTCCCTAGGAGATTTATCGCCTGATTTAGAAAAGGTAGAAAATTACTATGTAGCAACCATCAATCTGGAGTTTTCAAAACTGGAGGTTTCCGAAGATAATAGGGCTATGGTAGATCGTTTTATGGACCGATTATCTGAATTGAATGATGAATATGAGTCGCTCACGCTAGAATTAAATCAGATGGGCCCCAACGATCAAACCATATCCGCATTGATAGAGAATTTAGAATTACGCTTAGAGTTATTGCAAAAATTAAAAAAGAAATTAAATCAATTAAAATCATCAAAAAATGAACAGATTCAAAACAATAGTATCTAGACAACTCATCATTGCACTAGCTTTTTTTGCCATTCCATTTTGCCTTAGTGCGCAAAAACAAACGAAGACGTTTACCGAAAGTTTTGAGGTGACCAAGGATGCTGTTTTGGACATTAATACCAGTTATGCAGATATTGAGTTTGAAACATGGAACCAAGATAGGGTAACGGTAACTGCTACTTTTGAGCTAGAAGGTGCCACAGAAGAAGAGGCTAAGGATTATTATGATAACGAGCCTATTGAAATTTTAGGGAATAGCAAAAAGGTTTCCATTACTTCTAAAGCGCAACGAATGGGCTTATTTCCTGAACGGGAATTTAATTTTGATTTTGAGGATTTTGATATCGATATTCCAGATGTTTCCTCGTTTGTGGTAGACATGTCTCAAATAGCACCGTTTCCAGAAATGGTTGATATGCCACCCTTACCCATGACAAAAGCATTCCGTTTTGATTATGACGCCTATAAAAAAGATGGGGAAGTATACATGAAGAAATGGCAGAAAAATTTTGAAAAGAGTTTTGACAAGAAGCATCAAAAACGACTGGAGGAATGGGGAAAGATAATGGAGAAGCGTGCCGAGAAGTTACAACAGCGTATGGAAAACCAAGAGCAAAGAACACAAGATTTAATGGAAATAACAGCTGAAGCGGGAGCTAAAACGGCAGAAATGAGAGGGCTACTGATTGCCAAACGTTTACAAGGAAGAGATTCGCTTTTCGCCAAAAGGGATTCTATACGAAGCTTCTTTTTTAGAACAGACAGCCTTACAAATGGTCCTAATGTTTTTTATTCATCTTCCAATGGCCAGCAAAAGAAATATAAGGTAAAAAAGGTGATAAAAGTAAGAATGCCAAAAGGCATGCGCATACAAATGAACGTGCGCCATGGAGAGGTGAAATTGGCAGAGAATACAAAGAATTTAAACGCTACATTGTCCCACTCTAGTTTATGGGCCAGTAGTATAGACGGCGGGGATACCAAGGTTTCAGCTTCGTACTCACCTGTTAGCGTTCAAAGATGGAACAGAGGGCAACTACAGGCCAATTATTCCAAAAATGTGTCTTTGTCTCAAGTTCTGGACTTACAATTGAGCACAATTTCTTCTGATGTAACTATAGATGAACTTTTGGGAAAAGCCTTTATAAAAAGCGATTTTGGTCCCTTGGTCATAAAATCATTAGGAAATACGTTCGAAGAATTGGACCTATCCTTGAAAAATGCCGAGTTACGGTTGCCGCTACCCAATAGTCCTGCGGCTATCTATATTACAGGAACAAACTCGGAATTAACTACACCTAGCAGTTTACAACTGGTAGCCACAAAAAATGGCAACACTATTATTCATAAGGGAAACCATCTGAAAGGTAATGGTGCCGCTAAAATACACATCACATCCGAGTATAGTGATGTGGTGATACAGTAATAGGTACGTTCAGAAATTTCCCATTAAGGATTATGGATATAAGCAAAAGGATACTAGTTTAATGTGTATCCTTCTTCAGAAAATCCCCAAAGTTCTCTTTAAATCGATTCAATCTTGGAACAGATACATTACGAACGTACGAGTTGTTCGGATTCTTACGCTCATAATCCTGATGGTATTCCTCAGCTTTCCAGAATTTTTCAAATTTTGTTACTTCTGTTGTAATTGGATTACCGTCGTAGATATCCATATCGCGCGCCACTTGGATATACCCTTCAATTATCTTCTTTTCTTTTTCGTTCTTGTAAAAAGCGATAGATCTATACTGACTTCCTCTATCGGGCCCTTGTTGGTTTAAGGTGGTAGGGTCATGTGAGCCAAAAAATACCTGAACCAGTTCTGTAAAGGAGATGACCTTTGGGTCGTAATATACTTCTATAGCCTCTGCATGTCTTGTGATGCCATTCCCTATCATTTCATAGTTGGGGTTGTCCTCTTTTCCGCCAGCGTATCCTGATACCGCTTCCTTGACACCTCTTACGCTTTCAAAAATAGCCTCTACACACCAAAAACAACCACTGGCAAAGTAAGCAGTTTCATAGGTATCGAGCTCTTGGGAACTCAATTTTATAACCTCGGGCGCAGATTCCTGTACTACTTCCTTGGAATCTGGGGTATTAGTTTGTTTTGTGTTGGACTTGCAGCTCGTTACCATTAACAAGGTAAGTGCTAAGAATGCTACTTGTGTACATTTCATTTGTTTTCTATTTCTACAATTTGTTGGCAATTTACAAAGTCCTTTCGGCAGAAAGGGTTAAAAAATGTTAAGGAAATGATGCGAAGCATTATTTTTACCATATGTATTCATTTATAAAGGTATTGATGGCCTATGCTAAAGAACCAATAGCCATATTGCATGGGAGTATTCCATGGAGTGAATATATACCTTTGGACCTATCCAGCAGCAATGCAGAAATAGAATCATTGGATATCACACATCCGGAAACTTGCCAAGACTACATAAATGAGGTGCTGAAACGAAGCAGCGGTCGCGTTGCTTATGGTGGCTATTTGGAAAAACGAAACCTATATGCGGATAAAGCTAGTTTTTCAGGAAACCCTTCTCAACAACGTAATATCCATTTAGGAATAGATTACTGGTGTGATGCTGGGACTGCAGTGTTGGTCCCATTGGCCGGTACGGTGCATAGTTTCAAAAATAATAGCACTATCGGGGATTATGGCCCAACGATTATTTTGGAGCACCAATTGCATGGACATACCTTTTACACGTTATACGGACATCTATCTTTGGAGTCCATGGAAGGCTTGTATGCTGGAAAGCAGTTTAAAGCAGGCACTATATTAGCGAAATTAGGCTCACCCGATATAAATGTAAATTATGCACCACACCTACATTTCCAGATAATTAGGGATATGAAGGGATATGCGGGGGATTATCCAGGGGTTGCAACAGCGCTTGACCTAGATTATTACAAGAAAAACTGCCCAGATCCTAATATTTTATTAAAAATAGAATCCTAAACTACCGATAAACGACCTCTTTTTTCGGTAAGGTGTTTTTGGCCTTCGTGCCGTTTATCGAGCGAAATTTACACTTAAACCGAACTTCTGTCAGATACCGAGTAATATGGGTTGTTCGGCGAACGGTCAC
>RCND010000918.1_pt1 | contig 19670 bp, 19 predicted proteins | sample 2041351 | NCBI WGS metagenome assembly RCND01 (sample SAMN09708230, study PRJNA481090) | Marine sediment metagenome, whole genome shotgun sequencing project. | biome: marine sediment; feature: ocean; material: sediment; isolation source: Sewage treatment plant 12B marine sediment (STP12B) ... | reverse complement strand
GTGGCCATTGGTTTTTATGGATAGTTCTTCCTATTTTTAACTTTCTTTGCAAAAGAAACAGTTTCCGATGACATAAAGAAGTCAAAACGCAACAATTTATAAATGGTTATCATAAGGTTAGTTTGGGAGAGTCTGCTCATGGCCATACAGTCGGTTATCGTAAACCGTCTCAGGGCCATGTTATCCTTGTTGGGGATCACAATTGGCATCTTTGCCATCATTGCCGTATTTACCATTGTGGACTCCCTGGAATCCAATATCAGGGAGAGTGTTAACAGCCTGGGAAGCGATGTGATTTATATCGAGAAGTGGCCCTGGGCCCCTGATGAGAATGGAGAGTTTGCCTGGTGGAAATTTATGAACAGACCCCTGGCTTCCCTTGACGAGTATGAGTTTATAAAAGAGAAGAGCCGCTATGCCAGGAATGTCTGTTTCCTTTCTGCGGTAGGTCGCAGGATCGAATACAAGAACAACAATGTGGAAGGGGCAACAATTTTCGGGGTGACCGAAGGGTTTCAGGATATTCGCTCCTTTGAAGTGGAGAAGGGGAGGTATTTCTCTCCTATTGAGGCCAATGCGGGCCGTAATGTGGTGGTGATTGGAAGCAAAATTGCGAGAGATCTTTTCGAGGGAAGTAATCCCGTGGGGAAGTTGATTGATCTGATGGGCCGGAAGGTACAAGTGATCGGGGTGCTGGAAAAGGAGGGAAAGGGAACCTTTGATGCCTTTATTCTGGATGAAGTTGTCATTTTACCCCTGGAGTACTATCAGGGCTTTATAGATGTCAGGAGCGAAATGGCCAATCCCCAGATCTGGGTGCAGGCCAAGCGCAAGGTAAGCGTGGAGGAGCTTACCTTTGAGGTTACCCAGCTGCTTCGTTCTTACAGGAGGTTGCAGCCTTCTGAGGAGGATAACTTTGCACTGAACCAGACCAGCATTATCAACAACCAGCTGGACCAGCTTTTTAAAGTACTGAAGATTGCTGGCTTATTCATTGGGATCTTCTCCATTATTGTGGGTGGTTTCGGCATTGCTAACATCATGTTTGTTTCGGTGAAGGAACGTACCAATATCATTGGAATCCAGAAGGCTCTGGGAGCGAAGAAATACTTTATTCTTCTTCAGTTTCTGTTTGAATCGATCATGTTATCAGTGGCAGGTGGAATCGTTGGCTTATTCATCGTATTTATCGGGGCCTCCATCATAACCATGTCGGGCGACTTTACGGTAACACTGACCATGGATAACATTGTTCTGGGTATCGGTGTCTCTAGTCTGATAGGACTTATTAGCGGAATATTCCCTGCATGGCAGGGAGCCAGAATGAATCCGGTGGTGGCGATCAATAGCTCTTTTTGATTTTCCGATCAGATAAATATGGCATAGAGAATCCTTCCCATCAGGAAATAGATAAACAGCCCCATAATATCGTTCATGGTGGTGATAAAAGGACCAGTAGCCAGGGCGGGATCAATTTTCATCCGGTGTAACACCAGTGGGATCAGGGTTCCGAACAGCGCAGCAAAAATAATCACCACAAAGAGGGATGTACTTACGGTGAAGGTGAGCGCCAGGTTGTGACTGATAAAGAAGTTATAGAGGAAGAGGAGTCCGGAGAGTATGAGACCATTCATCAGAGCCACAATCAGTTCTTTCCCCAGTTTCCGGGAAGTGCTTTCCAGTCCCAGGCTGTTACTGGCGATGCCCTGCACAATAATGGCTGATGACTGAATTCCCACGTTCCCTGCCATGGCTGCAATCAGGGGAATAAAAAAGGCCATTTCGGGGTTGATCTTGATATCTTCTTCAAAGTTTCCTATTACAGCAGCCACCACAATTCCTCCCAGGAGTCCGATGATAAGCCATGGGAGCCTGGCGCGGGAAAGTCGTGCAGGTGAGTCAGTGGTCTCGACATCTGCAGTGATACCGGAAGCCAGCTGGTAATCTCTTTCCGCTTCATCCCTGATCACATCCACCACATCGTCGATGGTGATCCGGCCCATAAGTCTTCCAATAGAGTCGGTGACCGGTAAGACAATAAGGTCGTATTTTTCCATGATCTGGGCGACCTCTTCAGAGTCGGCGTCTGTCTGAACACTACGAACCTCTGCATCATAAATATCCTTAATCCTGGTAGAGGCACTGGCCAGCAGAAGGGCTTTCAGGGAGAGGATCCCCAGCAATACATTTTCGTCGCTGACAACATAGATATAGTAGATCTCATCCAGGTCTTCGGCCTGCTTGCGCATCTCCCTGATGCATGTGGCCACGCCCCAGTTTTCGTTTACCCGGATTAACTCCTTGGCCATTAATCCACCTGCTGAATCCTCATCGTAGCTTAGAAGATCAACAATGTCCCCGGCCTGCTCCACATCGTCGATATGAAGCAGTACCTCCTGCTTCTTATCTTCTGCCAGGTCACCAATTACATCGGCAGCATCGTCCGACTCCATATGGTGGATAAACTGACTGGCAATCACATCGGAGGGGAGAGCTTTCAGAAAAGATTCGCGCTCGTCCTCTTCCAGTTCCACCAGAACATCTGAGGCTTTTTCGGGGTCAAGGAGCAGGTAGAGATAGGTGGCCTCTTCCAGCGAGAGGTTTTCATAGATCTCAGCTATATCAGCCGGGTGAAGCTGGGTCAGTTTATCAAGTGCAGCACTGTCGTCCTTCTTTTCGATTACGGACTTCAGGTCGTTGATATACTCACGGGTCAGTTCGGTGCTCATAACTCTGCCGTTTGTTGTGATTCAACCCAATTGGTCAGTTCAATAAACTCAGGAACTCCAAGTTGTTCCGGTCTTTTTGAAAGCAATTCAAAATCGCTGTCCAAATTTAATAAAATAGATTTGATTGGGTTCCTGATCATTTTCCGCCGCTGATTAAAGGTGGTTTTCACCACCCTGACAAAGAGTTTTTCATCGCAGGCCAGACTGACCGTTTGATTCCTTGTAAGCCTGATAACCGCCGATGTGACCCTGGGGGGAGGGAAAAGAGCCTGGTTTGACCGTAAATAGCATCTCTATATTGTAATAAGCCTGCAGGAGGACACTGAGTATGCCATACGCCCTGGAGCCAGGTGGAGATGCAATCCGCATGGCCACCTCCTTCTGAAGCATGCAAACCACCGTTGGAACCTGTTGCCGGTATTCAAGGACCCTGAAGAAGATCTGACTGGAAATGTTGTAGGGAAAGTTACCAATGATATGAAATGATCCGGGGATGCATTCCCCTAAGTTCATTTTCAAAAAATCCTGTTCAATGATCCGGTCCTCCAATTCTGGCCACTTCCGCTTCAGGTGGACAACCGATTCGTGATCGATTTCCACAGGCAGCAGGTGGATTTCCTTAGCAAGCAAGAGTTCTGTCAAGACGCCGGTACCCGGACCAATCTCAAGAACTGTGTCGCCAGAAGGAGCTTGCAGGGAATCCACGATTCTTCCTGCAATTGAGGGGTCGGTCAGGAAATGTTGACCAAGATGTTTTTTAGGGCGTACCATCGCTACCCAAAGTTAAAATGATTTAGGTATTTTTGCGTATTAAATCTGCAATGCCATGACTAAACTCAAGAATCCCTATGCAAGTTTTCCCGGATACAGCTGTTTTGGCTGCAGTCCAAATAACCCATCCGGTCTGCATATGGAATTTTTTAAAGAAGGTGATGAACTTGTTTGCAAATGGGATCCCAACGACCATTTCCAGGGATTTCACGACATTCTTCATGGAGGGGTTCAGGCAACCATGATGGATGAAATTGCCAGCTGGGTCGTCTTTGTAATGCTCGATACAGCCGGTGTAACCTACCAGCTGAATACTCGATTTCGGAAGCCTGTGTTGATCTCCAAGGGGATCATTACGGTTCGCGCAACACTGGTTCGCCAGCAAAAAAGAATCGCCGAAATTGAGGCCCGCCTGTATGATGGTGGGGATGTGCTCTGTGCTGAGAGTCAGGCAAACTATTTTGTTTTTCCACGTGATAAGGCAGTTAGCGAAATGCATTTTCCTGGCAAGGAGGCCTTTTTGAATCAGACTTAAATGAAATACGATTTTGATACGGTAGTAGACCGGAGAGATACGAACAGTGTGAAATACGACCTGAGAGGGAAGCTCTTTGGGAAAGAAGATGTGCTTCCCATGTGGGTGGCTGACATGGATTTTCCGGTGGCTGATTTTATTCTTGATGCCATCAGGGAGCGTCTCAATCACCCGGTATTGGGTTATACCTTCCGCTCGGACCGGTTTTCCGAAAGTGTAGCTTCCTGGTTGAATAGACGGCTTGGATGGAAGATAGAGACAAAAGCCATTGGCTTTAGTCCGGGAATTGTACCCGCACTCAACATGTGTGTATTAGAGTTTACCGATCCGGGAGACAAGGTAGTGGTTCAGCCGCCTGTCTATTTCCCTTTCTTTTCGGCAATTTCAAATCATGGAAGAGAGCTGGTCCATAATCAGCTGGTGAAGAGGGATAGAAGCTACGAAATGGATCTGGTTCACCTGGAGGATCAATTCAAAGCGGGAGCAAAGCTGTTTTTTCTCTGTAATCCTCACAACCCGGTTGGGAGAGCCTGGACGCTTGAAGAGCTTCAGAAACTTGCAGAATTATGTGTAAAGTATGGTGTTATGGTGATCAGTGATGAGATCCACTCCGACCTGCTCCTGAGCGGAAACCGTCATATTCCTTTTGCATCACTGGGCAAAGATGTAGCCGACCTGACCCTCACCTGCATGGCTCCCAGCAAAACCTTTAACCTGGCCGGACTCTATACCTCGGTCATGATTGCCACCAATCCGGCCCTTATGCAGCGCTACGAAAAGATCCTCGATGCGTTACATGTGGGCGGGGATAATATTCTGGGACAGGTAGCTCTGGAAGCTGCTTATACACAAGGGGATGAATGGCTCGACCAATTGCTGGAATACCTGGAAAAAAATTTCCAGGCTTTATGCTCCGTTTTAAATGATGACCTACCGGAACTGCTTATCTCACCCCTGGAGGCAACCTACCTGGCTTGGCTCGATTTTTCCTTTTTACAGCTTGACGATAAGGAGCTCAATGACTTTATTATACACCGTGCCGGACTCGGTTTGAACGATGGTCCCATGTTTGGACCGGGCGGATCTCAACATCAGCGTTTGAATCTGGCCACTCCCAGAAAGATCCTGATGGAGGGAGCAGAGCGATTGGCTGCTGCTGTACGGGGGGCTTAATCTTTTTGTATATTTGAATATGAAAGTGAGGCTTTCTTTCACATTTAAGATTCTGTTGCCATACCTGGTGCTTACACTTATTTTTTTTCTGATTTTTCTTGGCGTGTTTCGAAAGGGGTATCCGGGCATAGTGAGTTTATCGCTTGCAGGCATGGTGGGGTCGCTTTTATTCGGGATTGTTCATCTTTACTGGCTGAAGAAACCGCTTCGTCGGATCAGTCGACTGGTGACTCAGCTTACCCGGGGAAGTTTTCCAAGCTTCGTTGCTACAAAGACAAGGGATGAGATTGGCGAACTGGAAAGGAGCCTGGAGCAACATGTTTCCAATCTTAAGGATATAGCAGCTTTTTCAAGATCAATGGCCCGGGGGAATTTCACCGGGAACTATGAGAAGTTGAGCAGTGAGGATGAATTGGGTGATGCGTTGAACAGGCTGAAAGTCAGCCTAATGGACTCCATAAAAGAATCGGAAGTTCGACGACAGGAGGAGGAGAGTCATACCTGGTCTGCACAGGGACTTGCCAAATTCTCTTCTCTCTTCAGAGATTCAGAAGATAATCTTAAAGACCTTTCCGCACTGCTGATGAAGGAATTGGTGAGTTATACTGAAGCAGATGTGGGGGCGCTTTTTATTACCAGGGACGAGGGCGAAGGGAATCTTTACCTGGAAGTTTCGGGTAGCTACGCTTATGACCGGGAAAAGCAAATCGATCGTTCATTCAGATTCGGAGAGGGGCTTGTGGGACGGGCTGCCGTTGAGAAGGAGTTAATCTATGTAAGTGATCTGCCTCCAGACTATATGAAAATTCGTTCCGGTCTCGGTGAGGATGCCCCTTCATCCATTCTCCTTGTTCCAGTCATACTGGACCAACAGGTTCTGGGTGTTATGGAGCTGGCTTCCCTGGGAGAGATGCCAGGCCACCAGATCGATTTTATCAGACAGCTGGCAGATGCACTTGCCACTACTCTGGCCAAGGTCAAAGCCAACCTGCAAAACAGGAGACTGTTTGAGCAGACCAAAAAACAGGCTGAGGCGCTTGCCTCACAGGAAAAGGTGTTCAAGGAAAATATGGTGCAACTTGAAAAAGCTCTTGAAAGATCATTAGCCAAAGAAGCAGAACTTCAGAAAGAGATAGAGAAACTTCGCAAAGGATTGTCCTGATTCTCCCTTATCATTTTGTCAGCCGCCCCAGTGGTTATAATGACAAAATGACACCCTAAATAAGCATGGTAATGACAAAATGACAGTATTTTATCCTGTTTGTGGGATTGGTACAGGAATTGACCTGTGATAATCAATGATTTTAAATATACATGAACTAAAATAGGAGGACGAAAAATGTTAGCAAGAATCAACAGATCTTATGTTCCCGCTTATTGGGATGATTTTTTCAACGACAAGTTTTTCAATCAACTGAAAAGTACTGGTTCTGGCGAAAGCCGTCCGGCAGTGAATATATCTGAGGATGACAAGGGCTACACCATTGAGCTGGCTGTTCCCGGAGTCGCCAAAGACAAATTTAGCCTGGAGATTGAAAATGATGTACTGATTCTTTCATCAGAGCAAGAGGAGAACAAAGATGAGCAGAAACCGAATTATCTGCGCAGGGAATTTAGTTATCAATCGTTCAAGCGGAGCTTTGAGCTTCCTGAGACCATTGATCAGGAGCAAATCAATGCCACAATTGATGCTGGTATTCTGACACTGAGCCTTCCCAAGAAAGAGGAAGAGGTTCAGAAAGCTCCAAGGCAGATTGAAGTAAAGTAGTGGTTAGTGTTTAGTTAGGTTAGTTTTGAGGCAGGATCCGCTCAGGGTCCTGTCTTTTTTTTGTACTTCATTTTCCCCCAGGTCATTACGATTACACCCACTATGGTCACCAGTCCCCCAATCAGCTGTAGCATCTCGGGTAAAATGGATAAATAGATCAGGGAGCCTACCAGCACAAAGAGACTTCTTGTAGACTGGATAATCATAGTACGGGAAGCTTCAATATATTTCAGTGCGGAATACTGGGCTAAGCCAGTCATAAATGGTCCCAGAAGTGAACCGATGGCCAGGTTCAGAGTCGCCGTTCTTGAAATGGCGAAGCTCTCGTCCCGGATAATCATGGCCGCCACGGCAATTACAAAAAGGAAAACCACCCTGTTCAGTGTTAGAATTCCGGGATGGATATCCTTGATCCTGCTCTTGGCAGTTACAATACTGATGGATGAAAATACAGAAGAGACCAGGATCCATCCTGAGCCTTTCCCAAAGAATTCGGCAATGCTGGTATCCCGGGTATAGGTGATCAGAATAACCCCCGCAATGGTCAGGATGATGCCGATGGCTTCAACACTGTTGAATCGCTCTCCCAGGAAGCGAATACCCAGGATGGTTACAAAAATGGGGGTCAGATTGGAAAGAAAAGAAATAGTCGTGGGGTTATCAGCCAACTGAATGGCCAGAAACAAGAGGCTGGCAGCACCCAATTCAAGAACTCCGATAATGACAAGGGTAATGGTTGACGCTTTGCTCAGACCGGGAATCTTCTTAATTATCCCGGTGATGATCAAAAAGGGGAGAATGTAGATTAGGGCAAATCCAAACCAGTAGAATTGAAACTGGTAGTAATTCACCTCCAGCAGGGCGGCCTTGGAGAAAACATACACATTGGCCATGCCCAGGGTGGCCAGAAATGCCAGCGAAATACCCTTAACAGTGGGATTAAGATTGGGAAATAAATCTTTCATAGGAATAAAAAAACCGGGGAAGTCCCCGGTCCTTTAACATTGTATGAGAAAAAATGTTTAGAGCCTGGCTTTAATCTGTGCTGTTTCTGCTTCAAATCCTGGTTTCTCAAGCAGCGCAAACATATTCTTCTTGTAAGCTTCCACACCTGGTTGGTTAAATGGATTAACTCCCAGCATATACCCGCTTATTCCGCATGCATTCTCGAAAAAGTAAAGAAGTTGACCCAGCCACCGGGCATTGAGAGCGGGAATGGAGATTCGTATGTTGGGAACATTTCCGTCCAGATGGGCCAGGATGGTCCCCAGCTCAGCCATTTTATTCACGTGATCAATGTTCTTCCCTTCCAGGTAATTCAGCTGGTCCAGATTGGCAGGATCTCCGGGGATGCTCACCTGGTGATCGGCCTTTTCCACGCTAAGTACCGTTTCAAATAGGGTCCTTTCGCCTTCCTGGATGTACTGTCCCATGGAATGAAGATCGGTGGAGTTATCCACCGCAGCGGGAAAAATGCCCAGACCCTCTTTTCCTTCGCTCTCCCCGTATAACTGCTTCCACCATTCAGAAACATAATGAAGCTTGTTCTGGTAATTTACCAGGAGTTCAATCTTTTTCCCCGAACGGTAGAGGGCATTTCGGGTTGCTGCATACACAGCAGCTGGATTCTCTTCAAATGGTACGGAAGGATCACAGCGCTGACTCATCTCTTTGGCGCCCGATACAAGTTCTTTGATATTCACACCACAAATGGCCAGGGGGATGAGCCCCACCGGAGTAAATACCGAGAACCTTCCACCTACATTATCAGGAATCACATAGCTCCTGTAGCCTTGTTCATCGGCCAGTTGCCTGAGGGCCCCTTTGCTGGAGTCTGTCACCGCAATAATCCGGTCCCGGGCCTCCTCTAAGCCAACTTTCTTTTCCAGGTGGTTCTTCAAAATCCGGAAAGCAAGGGCTGGTTCGGTGGTGGTTCCTGACTTGGAGATGGCCACAATGGAGTAGCTATTCTCTTCAAGCAGTTCCAGTAGCTCATGCATGTAGTCTTCGCCGATATTCTGGCCGGCAAATACCATATGGGGAGCCTTTTGCTCCTTCATCAGGTGCGAAAAGTTGTGGGCCAGGGCATCATTTACAGCACGTGCACCAAGGTAGGATCCCCCGATTCCCACCACCACAAGGATTTCGGTTTTTTCTTTTAGTCCCGCTACTGCCTGCTCAATAGCGTCAAGCTGCTGATCGCTTATCTCCTTGGGCAGGTGGAGCCATCCCAGGTAATCATTTCCCTGTCCATCACCCTTATATAGGGTGCCTTGCGCTTCTAAAGTCTCCAGAGAGAGTGCTTTGATCTCTTCAGAAGATACGAATTGTTCCACCCTGGAAATATCAAGATTGATTTGTCCCATTGTCTTTGCTTGTTGCTTTAGCGGTTAAATTTTGCGTAAAAATAACTAAAAACTTGTTTGCATCTTCATTTGACTCATGAAGGTTTTTTAGGTTACTTATAAGTTAAATGAAACATCATGACCGAGATTGAAAAACTTGACAGAATTGCTATCGATGTCAGGTCACGGAAACTGCTCAACCAGCTCTTGGATGAGAATCCGGAATTCGATACTATACTGAGAAATTCAAAAAATGAAACCGAGGTGGTGGAGGGTGTGCGGGAGTGGATTGAGCGAACACTCAAGGACAGGGAGGACGCGTTCAGGTTTTATCATGCCAGACATTCAGGGGCGGAGTTATTCGACAGGCTGGAATGGCGCGATTATGCCATTATCCGGATCCTGGATTATATAGATCAGGCGGGCATAGAGTATCCCGACCTGAACCTGCGTGGAGAGATAGCAGTTAGCAATCCACTTCGTCTGATCTGGTTAGCAGTCCACAAAGGAACCGGCGGAGCAAGGCCCGATTTTTTCTTTGATATGATCATGTTGTTCAGACAGCTCAGGGGGGAAAGTGAGCAACCGGTATACCTGCCCGAGCGTGTATCCGGATGGATGGATCGTTATCCATCGGGTCTGGATCCGCGAATAGTCAGGCTAAGGGAGGAAAACAAACAGAGGATCATCCGAATCCTTATGGAACAGATTGACGGAGGGGAGGTGCTTAGCCAGAGATATTTCTTTGAACCCGGGCTGGATCAATCCAGAAAGCTGGAAAAAATGGAGGAGTGGTGGCAGGATTACCGCTTCCACCTCCGTTTTGCTATTCGCTCTCCGGAACTGCTTAATAAGATGCTCGATCACTCGCTGGATCCTGACACTATGAAGATCCTGAAGGATGCGGAAAAGGCCGGGATTCCTTTCTTTGTGAATCCCTACTACCTGTCCCTGCTTCATGTCAGGGTCCCCTATTTCGCTGTGGGAGCCGATCTGGCTATCAGGTATTATGTCCTGTACAGCAAGCAGCTTGTGGAAGAATTCGGGAAAATCGTTGCATGGGAAAAAGAGGACCTGGTGGAGCCCGGCTTACCCAATGCTGCTGGTTGGTTGCTGCCCGAGGGCCACAACATACACCGGCGTTACCCTGAGGTAGCTATCCTGATACCCGATACCATGGGAAGGGCCTGTGCCGGCCTGTGCTCATCATGCCAGCGCATGTATGATTTCCAGGGAGGCAGGCTCAACTTTGATCTGGATAAATTGGCGCCCGGGGAAAAGTGGGGTGTGAAGTTGAAAAAACTGATGGCATATTTTGAAAAGGATGCCCAGTTGAGGGACATTCTGATTACCGGGGGTGACGGTCTGATGAGTTCCGATAAGTCCATCCGCCTTTTGCTGGATGAAATTTATGAGATGTCGCTCAGGAAAATTGCCAGGAATAAGTCCCTTCCAGATGGTCAGAAACTGGCAGAACTGGTCAGGATCAGAATCGGGACCCGATTGCCGGTATACCTGCCGCAGCGGATAACCCTGGAGCTTGCCAATATCCTCAAAGAGTTTAAAGAGAAAGCTTCAGGAGTGGGGATTAAACAGTTTCTGATCCAGACACATTTTATGTCACCCCTGGAGGTAAGCCCGGAGTCGGGCAAGGCTGTCAGAAGGTTGATTTCTGCTGGCTGGACGGTCACCAACCAGCTTGTATTTACAGCGGCTGCCTCCCGCAGGGGCCATTCGGCAAAACTTCGAATGGTACTGAATGATATCGGGGTATTGCCCTATTATACTTTCGCCGTTAAAGGTTACATGGAGAATAATGCCGGGTTCACTCCCAATGCCCGAATCGTTCAGGAACAACTCGAGGAAAAGGTAGCAGGAAAGATTAGTGGGGAACACTATGATACGATAAGGAAGTTTCCCGAGGAGACCAGTATGATGGTGGAAAATATCCAGGCCCTCAGAAAGTTTGCTGGACTGCCTTTCCTGGCCACGGACCGGAATGTACTCAACCTTCCCGGGGTAGGAAAGAGCATGACATTCAGAGTCATCGGTATTACCCGCTACGGGCGAAGGATCCTGGAGTTTGACCATGATAGTACCAGGCGGCACAGTCCCATCATTAAAAAAATGGGCAAGGTCATTATTATCGAGTCGAAATCGATCCACGAATACCTCAGGCAACTCGAGGACCTGGGGGAGGACAGAGAAGATTACAAAGGATTATACGGTTACTCACTGGGTCAGACTGAACAGCGAAATCCGGTGTATGAATATCCCGAGTATACTGGTCAAATCACTGAAGAGATGACCAATCTCCAGATTTAGCCTGAGCAGTTTCTATGTAATATTATTATATTAGTCGCGCACTTTATCAAAACACCTTATCCATGAAACGATTTCAATCTCTATTTGCTCTATTATTTGTTTTTGTGAGTATTATACCTCTCCAGGCTCAGAAGAAGGGACTGGAATCAATTAACACAAACGATCTGAAGTCGCATATGTTGTTTCTGTCTTCCGACGAACTAAAGGGCCGTGACACCGGGGAACCCGGTTTGCAGATCGCAGCCCGCTATCTGGCCGTTCAGGCAGAATCACTGGGCCTCCAGTCCCTGGATAAGGATAAGGACTATATGCAATCCTATATCATTCAGGAGAAGGCATATGATCGTGAAAACAGTCATATCACCATTACGGCGGCTGACAGTTCCATTGCCAGCAGCTCGAAACCTTTCTATATCGTACCAGCACCAGGTGGGGATCATACCATCATTGAAGGAGAGGTGGTATTTGCCGGTTATGGCATCAATTCGGAGGAGCATGACTATAACGACTTTGAGAATATTGATATTCAGGATAAGGTAGTTTTAATCATGAACCGGGCCCCCATGAACGAGGAGGGAACCGAAGCGCAGTTTGAGAACAGCAAATGGACCGGGATGCAGAATTTTCAGTATAAGATGCAATACATCATGTCCCAGCAACCTAAAGCTGTGATGCTTGTGATGGACCCCAAGTCGGGCATGCAGTCTATTGAAGATGTGAATCCGGCTGTTGCCAAATTCCTCAGTAAGTCGAGGGGACTGAAAAAGGAAGATGAGAAATCGGCTGACAGTCCCGGGAACATGCCGGGAATGGTGCTGATACATCGCCAGGTGGCCGATCAGCTGCTGGCTTCTTCCGGTAAAAAATTAGAGGATCTTCAGCTGGAGATAGATAAGAATCTTGCACCACAGTCTTTTCTGCTGGAAGGGGCCAATGTGAAGATCGAACTGACCATGGAGACTAATGACCTGGAGGTATACAATGTATTTGGTTTGATAGAAGGGAGTGACCCGGTTCTGAAGAATGAAGTGGTGATCTACCTGGCGCATTACGATCATATTGGCACCGATGGAAAAGGTGGAGTGTTTAATGGTGCCGATGATAATGCTTCTGGAACTGTTGCACTGCTTGAGATTGCCGAGGCTTTTCAGATGGAAAAAAAACGTCCTAAAAGAAGCATCGGCATCCTCTGGGTATCTGCAGAGGAGATTGGTCTCTATGGCTCAGAGTACTTTGCAAATCACCCCCTGGTTGCCCGGGAAAAAATAGCTGCTGCAATTAATCTGGATATGGTGGGACGCACCAAAACGAAAGAGGATGAGGCTAGCACCCGCTCCGGTCTGACTATTCAGGGGGGCGATTCGGTGAAGGTGATTGGCGGTTTGCAGAGCAAGGTATTGATGGAAATCAATGAGTCAACACTTGCAGAATCCGGACTGGTGGGGAACTACAAGTACAATAACCTGACCGATCCCAACCGCTATTTCTTCAGGAGTGACCATATTAGCTTTGCCCGTAAAGATATCCCGGTGCTTTTCTATTCTACAGGAACCCACCGCGATTATCATATGGTAGGTGATGTTGAGGAATCCCTTGACTATGAGAAATTTTTAAAAATGACCCGCTTCTGTTACAAAGTGGGTCTGAATGTGGCTCAATACAGTGGCTCCATCAAGGTAGATAATCCGATGTCGAAGTGGTAGGGACTATAGCGGCTGCAGATAGATATTTCTGAACTGCATGGGACCACCTTCCGACTGGAGGGCAATATTCCCTTCGGTGAGTGTCGTGCCGGTTCCTTTGTTTTGCAGAACGCCATTTACATATAACTCCAGGATACCATCCTTGGAAGTGATATCATAGCTGTTCCATTCGCCTGCGGGATTCTCACTGCTCTCCTCAAATTTTGGAATTGCAAGGTAGCGCCTCTCTTCGGAGGTGACCAGATAGGTGGAGTCTTTCACAGTGATAGCAGCTCCTTTGCCCATTAGAACGAAATCGCCTGCTTTACCATGCATTAACTGGGCTTCCACGCAATGGGGAAAGATGAGTTCCGGACCCTGGACGTTGAGCAGCACACCGCTGTTGGAGGGTTCTTCGGTCCATCTCCATTCCAGGTGAAGCTTGAAATTATTGTAGGACTCTATGGTCTGGATATAGCCAAAAGGATCCCCGATTGTATTCATAAGGCCATCTTCCACATAGAAGAGGTCTTTAGGTTCCCCGTCTTCGCTTCCGACAACGATTTTCCAGTTATCAAGGTCCTGCCCGTTAAAAAGTTCAATCTTCTTTTCTGTGCTGCAGGAGAAAACCACAAGGGAAAGTACCAGGAGGATGGCTGACTTCAGTAATGTTTTCATGGGAATAGGGTTTCAGTTTTTATAGAGTTAAGCTTAAGTAAGGTGCAAAATAAGGATATTTTTAATAGATCTCCGGAATAAAAGTCTGGTCCGATAAAGGAGGCCTTACATAACCTTCCATTGACATGGGAGGGAGATTGATCTTCTTATGCTTGATCTCCTGATAAGGGATCCTGGAGAGCAGATGGTGAATGGTATTGAGCCGGGCCCGTCTTTTATCGTCAGCGTTAACTACAAACCAGGGAGCTGTTTTGGTATCGGTGTAGGAGAACATCTCATCCTTGGCCTTACTGTATTCGATCCAGCGGCTCCTGGATTCCAGGTCCATAGGACTAAATTTCCAACGTTTCAACGGATCCCCGATCCGCTCTCGAAAGCGATTTTCCTGCTCTTCATCACTTACCGAGAACCAGTATTTGATCACGATAATTCCTGAGTGAATCAGCATCTCCTCAAATCGTGGGCAGGATCGAAGGAAATCCCAGTATTCATCGTCCGTACAGAATCCCATCACATGCTCCACTCCGGCACGGTTGTACCAGCTGCGGTCGAAAAGAACAATCTCTCCTTCTGCAGGGAGGTGGGTCACATAGCGCTGAAAGTACCATTGGGCCTTTTCACGCTCTGTGGGTACTCCCAGGGCGACAACACGGCAAATTCTGGGATTCAGCCGCTGGTTGATCCGCTTGATAACTCCTCCCTTTCCGGCCGCATCGCGGCCTTCGAAAACCACAACAACGCGCAGATCCTTGGCCTTGACCCACTCATGTAGTTTTACCAACTCGAGCTGAAGGTGCTCCAGTTCCTTGAAATAGAATTTTTTATTGAGCCTGTCCTTTGCAGTGGTATCTGCGGCTTCTGCAGATTTTTTTTGTTTTTGTGCTTTACTCATATCTGGTGAAGTATTTAAGTAAAAATAGGACAAAATAGTTTATGATTCAATTTATAAGAGAGAAGGCCATCTCTTTAAAGACAGCCTTCTCCTCCCATGAAAATTAGTTGCTAAACTAAACCTATTTTGCTTTTCGTGCCACTCGGGTGAGCGAGGAGGCAATTAATTCGTTGTAATCGGCCTGTAACTGCGAAGCAGCTTCTTCTGAACCTTCCTGGGCGACCAGGGCATTCCACCAGTTAGCTCCATCCGGACTCCATTTCCCTTGCAGGTCGGCGGGTCCATTTGTAAGCTTCCAGGTAACAACCAGGTCATATTTTCCAGACTCAAACCAGTAGATTACCGGCGAAGAACTACCGGCTGCCTCTGAGGCTGTATTAAATTTTTTTATCAATGATTTGGCTTGATTCTCAGTGCCGGGCTTATAATCGACCACAGTAATGGTGTGCCACATTACATCGTTGTTGACCGGCGGTGTGGGCTCTTCAGGATGAGCAGCGAGAACTGCACTCAGGAACAGGGGGACAATTAGTGTAAAAAGTTTTTTCATAACAGGTAGTTTTAAGATGTTGCGCTTCTATTTAAACACAATTTAAATAGAATTATTCATCATTCCTGTTAAGGAGAAGTTAAATACGGAAATGCAGTTGTCTAGAATTGTTTCGGAAAGTCGTTGGTGCCAAAAAGTCGGTCGCCAGCATCTCCCAGGCCAGGTATAATGTAGCCCTGTTCGTTGAGTCCATCGTCAAGGGCTGCCAGGAATATATGCACATCCGGGTGATCTGTTCTGATCCGCTCAAGCCCTTCGGGAGCACCCACAATACAGACTAGCTTAAGATCGCTTGCACCTTCACTTTTCAATATATTAAGGGTAGCACTGGCACTGCCTCCGGTGGCCAGCATGGGATCAAGAACAAGGACCACTGCTTTTTTCATTCGATAGGGAAATTTAGCATAATAGCTCTTTGGTTCAAGCGTTTCATGGTCTCGGTACATGCCCACATGGCCGATTTTAGCAGTAGGGATCAAACTTGTGATTCCGTGCACCATTCCAAGTCCGGCCCGTAGTACCGGGATGAGTACTATATCCCTGGAGAGTTCATGGGTCACACATCGCATCATCGGGGTCTCGGTTTCCGTTTCACGTACGGGGATATCCCTTGTAATCTCATAGGCCATTAGCCCGGCTATCTCATTGACATTTTCGCGAAATTCCTTGGTCCCAGTATCTTTGTTCCGTATCAGGGTCAGTTTATGCTGAATCAGGGGGTGATCGATGAGGTGGTACATGGGATCTTCTATTTAAAAACTGAGGGATCTGTTTCTCTTTCATCGCCCCGGAAAGCTGCCACAAAAGCTTGTTTGAAACCGGAGTTCAAGCATTGAATCCTGAATGCATTGGCTTCTTCCAGCGTACCGAATCTTCCAACTGTAATCCTGTAGGAACCCAAATAAAAATATTCATAGGTTTTGTAACTCTTTCCATCAATCAATACGCTTGGAAAGCTGTTTTCATACAGGCTGGAAATGATCTGGACCCTGAATACCACAGGATTCTGGTCAGCAGCTAATGTGGTTTCAGGTTCAGGTATCGTTTCAGGTTCCGGCGAAGTTTCGGATTCTGTTTGTGGACGAACTACAGCCTGAGACGCAGAATTGGCCATCCCTTGCATGATCACAGCAAGATCTCTGGCATAGCCTTCATCAATTCCGGCAGCATCAAGGGCCTCTTCGTTAAGGTTTATCATAATGGACATGCCCCTTGATTCCGACGGCCAGGTCCTGGAGAATAGCGCCACCTGTTTCTGAGGATGAACAGAAAAACCCAGTTCGTTCTGCGAACTGTTGATCGTTTCTCCAAGGTTCTGTGGCAATCCCCAATCCGTTCCATTAAAGGGACAGATATAGATATCAAATCCCCCATAGCCTGAATGACCAGTGGATGAGAACCAGAGGTTGTTCATCCTATCCAGAAAGGGGAACCATTCGTGGCCGCTGGAATTGATTGATTCTCCAAGGTTCAGAGCCTTAGACCAGCCCTCCGCAGTACGCCGGCTAACAAAAAGATCCAGCCCTCCACTTGTAGGCAGGCGGTCTGATGAGAAGACCATCAAGGAATCCTCTGATGAGATTGCAGGATGGAGATTTCGGGAAGGATCGCCCGAAAAAGTAAGCTCACCAGGGTCGGATACCTGATCATTCTCAATAGACATTTCAAATATCTGTTCCATATATGCCTGTTCAGCTCCCATTACAGGTTGGGTATAGTATCCTTTGCTATAGTCGCCAGAAAAAGAGAGTGCAGCAGGGGAGCAGGAAAAATCTTCATTGCTAAATAGCGGCTGACTGAAGTCTGGGTCCGGATTGTTTATCGCTGCCAGATAAAGGCTCTCTTCCCCTGATTTCAGGAAAACAATGGCATCCTGATAGAAGGCTACATCGTAGCAGGTTCCGGTTTGTTGCAGATCCAGAGTTTCAAATAGCAACCATTCACCGGGTTGCAATGCAATCTTCCCGGAATTATGAAAACCGGGATCCAGCCCCAGGAAGAGTGAGCTAACTGCAAGCAGATATGATATAAGCAAATTCATTTGAACAAGATGATTTGTATTCAGTTATCTGAGTTATACTGACGCTATGATCAAAGATATATGATTTTATAATTACCTTTTGATTTAATTGTTATCGAAGTGAAATTTTTTATTCATACCACTTTTCCCTAAATTGTAACGTTTGGACGTCAATTAAATACAAATTTAAAACCTTGGACCATGAAAAAGGCAATGTATCGACATTTAAGGTTATTTGTAATCGGAATTTTAAGCACTATTTTGATTGGGATTTCAGGATGCAATACCACTCAAAAGAAGCAGGATAATGGAACTTCGAAAGCACCGGAAGACGCGCCCCCTGAGGAGTTAGTTGAGGATCTTTCAGGTTATCCAATTCCGACTTCCTATGACATTACAACACATATATATCAGGCGCAAGCGCCTTATCAAGCATCCCTTCCTAATGGTCCTGAAAAAGCTGGACATTATATCACACAACACGATAAAGTGCTTAACCTGGGTATTTATGCAACTGATCTTTGCTACGCAACTACCTATATGATGAAGCAGGGAACCATGAATTACCTGGAGGCTACCAAAGTCCTGATTGACGATCTGGGCATTTCCAGCACCTTCAACATCACCTATGCTGAGCGGATAGAGAAAAATATTGATGTTCGTGATTCTTTGATTGCTGTTGTAAGCGAATCCTTTGATGATACGTGGAACTATCTTGTTGAAAATCAGCAGGATGTTCTGGCCCGTTTGGTTGTATGTGGAAGCTGGATAGAGGGTGTATATATTACTGCCAACGTGGCATTGAAAGCCCTGGACAATACAACCTTTCTTGAGGCGCTGGCAAAGCAAAAGACTTCCCTTTATGAGTTGGTGAACCTGCTCGAATCAGTTAAAGATGTAGAGGAAGTTAGCGATTTGTATAAGGGATTGTCAGATATTAAGGAATTCTATGAGGGGGTTGGCGATATCATGACCGATGAACAACTGAAAATCCTTGCAGAAAAGATTGGCACTCTTCGCAATAGCATCGTCTAGTACAGCACCGCCTCGGGCTTGTAAAACCCGTGATCTACTCCCATTAAGTGTGAGCTAAGAGCAAGCAGATATGATTTAAGTAAAGCCATTTGAACAAGATGATTCTTATTGTGTTGTAATCGTAGTGAAATTTTTTATTCACTCCACTTTTTGCTAAATTGTAACGCTTGATAACCTAATTAGCACGAAATTAATTACTCTGACCATGAAAAAGGCAATGAATCAACAGCTAAGATTATATGTCATCGGCTTGTTAACCACTTCTTTAGTTCTGTTTACAGGATGTAATACCACACAAAAGAAACAGGATATTGGTATCCCGGAACCTGAAGACATCGCTCCCAGGGAGGATTTGGTGGAGGACCTTTCAGGTTATCCAGTTCCCACCTCATACGATATTACAAAATATATTTACACGGCAGGTGCCGCTTATATTTTGTCCCTTTCCAATGGTCCCGAAAAAGCTGGAGAATATATCACCCAACGCGATAAGGTTCTTAACCTTGGAGTATATGCAGCGGATCTAGCCTATGCAACCACCTATATGATGAAGCAGAGCACCATGAATTACCTGGAGGCTTCCAAAATCCTGATCGAAGATCTTGGTATTTCTACAACCTTCAACATTTCCTATGCAGAGCGGATTGAGCGAAATATTGATGATCGTGATTCTTTGATTGCAGTGGTAACCGAATCCTTTGATGACACATGGAATTACCTGGTTGAAAATCAGCAGGATGTTCTGGCCCGTTTGGTTGTTTGTGGTAGCTGGATTGAGGGGGTTTATATTACCACACATGCAACTCTGAAAGCCATTGATCCTACTCCTTTACTTGAAGCGCTTGCGAAGCAAAAGAAATCCTTGAATGAGTTGGTGGATTTGCTCGAAGCAGTAAAAGATGTGCCGGAAGTAAGCGATTTATACAAAGGATTATTCGATATTAAGGAATTCTATGAGGGGGTTGGCGAAACCATGACCGATGAGCAGCTGAAGGTCCTGGAAGAGAAGATCACTGCCCTGCGCAATAGCATCGTCTAGCCAAGAATCAGCCGGTAGAGGCTGACACGCATAATGAAAGAGGCCGTATTAAATGCGCTGTTACAGCTATTTGCAATAATAGCCAATGTATCAGAGGATGGTGTTTCTTTCAAAGCCAGGTCCATTGT
>RCND010000669.1_pt1 | contig 19673 bp, 9 predicted proteins | sample 2041351 | NCBI WGS metagenome assembly RCND01 (sample SAMN09708230, study PRJNA481090) | Marine sediment metagenome, whole genome shotgun sequencing project. | biome: marine sediment; feature: ocean; material: sediment; isolation source: Sewage treatment plant 12B marine sediment (STP12B) ... | reverse complement strand
ATTTGGATAGGTATTTTCTATACGGTTTCAGCTATCGGTTCTTCGATGGTCAACGATCCGTATACTTTTGCATTTTTTAGATTTTTAGGTGGTTTAGGAGTGGGAGCTTCAACGATTGCTGCACCTGCATACGTTTCAGAAATAGCCCCGGCTAAAGACAGGGGACGCTTGGTTGCATTATATCAGTTTAATATTGTATTCGGAATTCTGATTGCATTTTTATCTAATTATTTATTAAGCAATATTGGAGAAAATGCATGGAGGTGGATGATAGGGGTAGAGGCCTTTCCTGCCATTATTTATACATTGTTGGTAGTCACTGTTCCCAGAAGTCCTCGATGGTTGTTGTTAAAGGGAAAGAAGGAAGAAGCGACAAAGACCTTGAAATTATTGTACCCCGATGAACCTGTTGAAAAAGTTGTAGCTGAAATACAGGAAAGCCAGGGAATGCATTTAAACCACAAGGAAAACATTTTTATGAAAAAATACCGTTTCCCTTTAATATTGGCATTTTTGATCGCTTTTTTTAATCAACTCTCCGGTATTAATGCATTTTTGTATTATGCCCCAAGAATTTTCCAGGAAGCGGGTTTAGGTGAAAGTACTGCCTTGCTAAGCAGTATCGGAATAGGAGTAACAAACATGGTTTTTACAATATTTGGAGTGGCTCTGATAGACCGGCTAGGTAGAAAGCCACTTATGTTTATTGGTTCTATTGGATATATTATCTCCTTATCATTAGTTGCAATGGCATTCTTTCTTAATTGGACAGGGATGGCGGTTCCCATTTTCTTGTTTATTTTTATAGCCTCTCATGCCATTGGTCAGGGCTCTGTAATTTGGGTATTTATTTCTGAAATATTCCCAGATCATCTTAGGGCATCAGGCCAATCATTTGGCACTTCAACACATTGGGTGTTGGCGGCCGTCATACCATCGTTAGTGCCCTTATTATTTACAACAATTGGAGCAGGTGTAGTTTTTGCATTTTTTGCTTTTATGATGGTACTACAGTTGTTGTTTGTGATCTTTATGATGCCGGAGACCAAAGGAGTTTCTTTAGAAGAATTGGAGAAAAAACTAATTAAAGAATAAAATATTATGCCTAAGGTAACTTGTTTTGGTGAAGTGCTATGGGATATCTTCCCAACACACAAAAAAATTGGTGGCGCTCCTTTAAATGTTGCTCTGCGAATTCAATCTTTTGATATTCAAACAAACATTATTAGTCGTGTAGGAGATGATTATGATGGTAAAAGGTCATTAGATCATATTAAAGAAAATGGTATCGATATATCAACGATTCAAGTTGACAAGAATCACAAGACAGGTTGTGTCAACGTAACATTAGATAGTGCGGGTTCTGCATCTTATGAAATTGAATATCCTGTTGCGTGGGATAAAATTGAAATTTCAGAGAAGAATATTGAAATAGTAAGATCTTCTGATGCATTTATTTTTGGAAGTCTTGTTTGCAGAGATGAGGTTTCAAAACGAACCTTACTGAAATTACTGCAATACGGTAATTTTAAAGTATTTGATGTGAATCTTAGACCTCCTTTTTATTCCATTGAATTATTAATACAATTAATGAATAAAGTCGAATTCATAAAATGTAATGATGATGAATTACATGAAATTTGTAATGTGTTGGGTTCTGAAGCTACATCGATAGAAGGTCAAGTTAAATTTCTTTCAAAAAACACACACACAAAGCAAATATGTGTCACAAAGGGTAAAGATGGAGCGGTGTTACTTTATAATGATCAATATTACAGTCATAAGGGTTATCCTATAAAGGTCATAGATACGGTTGGCGCTGGTGATTCATTTTTAGCAACCTTAATAAGTAAACTTTTAAAAGGATCAAAACCTGAGGATGCGTTGGACTATGCCTGTGCAGTAGGAGCGATGGTTGCTGGTAAACCAGGTGCAAATCCACAAATTACAACGTCTGAGATCTTAAATTTCATAAAAAACATTCAAAAAAAATAGACTATCCATCATTATCGAAGATTTTTTTGTTATTTCTTTATCATTACGAAAACGTTTTCGTAACAATAGTTACACGCTATTGAGTTAATTAATGAGCAATTTAAATTCGATTTAAATATTGAAAATTCCTTATAAAAGATTGAAATATATACTTTTATTAACTTATTATTAACTTAATTTAACTTTTTATTAATAAAATTGTTGTTGTATTAGTTAGTTTTAAAATTAGTATTTATATTTGCGCTTGTATCATAAGTTTTTCTTTAATAAAAAACAATTAAACTAATTCAACAATTATGAAATTTAAATTACTCAAACAATTAATGTTTTTAGGTGTTATGCTTTGTGGAAGTGTAATATTTTCTCAAACAATAACTGGAACAGTAACAGGTGATGGTGATTCATTACCGGGAGTTAATGTTATAGTTAAAGGTACAACACAAGGTGTTACAACAGATTTTGATGGACTTTATACCATTGAGAACGTTCCATCTGACGCCGTGTTAGTATTTAGTTTTATCGGTTTTACAACACAAGAGATTGTGTATAGTGGTCAAACCGTTATCGATGTAGAACTGCTTATTGATGCTCAAGCATTGGATGAAGTTGTTGTTACTGGTTATGGATCTCAAGTTAAGAAAGAGATTACAACCGCTGTAACAAGTGTGAGCGCAGAAGAATTTAACCAAGGTGTTATCAGTGAACCAACGCAATTACTTCAAGGTAAAGTAGCGGGGCTTAGTGTCTATAACAAAGGTGGTAACCCAAACAGTAACGCAACAATTCGCTTAAGAGGTATTTCTACAATTGGTGGTAGTACAGAACCTCTTATCGTAATTGACGGTGTTGCAGGTCAATCATTAAGTAATGTTGATCCAAGTGATATTGATAATATAACGGTATTAAAGGATGGATCAGCTGCGGCGATCTATGGTACTCGTGCTTCTAGTGGTGTTATTTTGGTAACTACTAAATCAGGAAAAAATGGCCAACCTTTTACTGTAACATATAATGGACAATTCTCTACTGCTTCTATTTCAAACGAAATTGAGGTTATGGGCAGAGAAGATTTTCTAGCTGTAGGTGGTTCTGACCTTGGAGCTGATACAAATTGGGTAGATCAAGTTACGCAAACGGCAGTAACACAAGTGCACAATGTTGCAGCTGTTGGTGGTACTGATGACGCTAATTACCGTATGTCAGTAAATTATAGAGATACGGAAGGAATTTTGATAAATTCTGGTTTTCAACAAATTAATGCTAGAGCTAAATTAACTGGAAAGTTCTTAAATGATAAAATGAAGATTACTTTTAATTCTGCATTAACACAACGTGACAGTGATTATGGTTTTAACGAAGCCTTACGTTATGGTGTATTGTATAACCCTACCGCTCCTATTTTGGGTGCAGATGCTCCTTTTGCATTTAATTCACCTCAATTTGGTGGTTATTTTGAAACATTAGGTTTATTTGATAGTTTTAACCCAGTTTCTATTGCAGAACAGAATAAAAATTATGGTACAACAAGTACTGTTAGTTATAGTGTAGATCTAAAATATACGTTTTCAAGTGAATTAAGTGCAAACTTAAGTGTTAGTGAACAAAATGTAAAAACAACCAATAGAACGTATTATACAACTACTTCCTTTTTCAGAGGTAATGCATTAAGTCCTTTTAGAAAAGGAAGGGCAGACTTCTTTAATAGTGAATTTAGTACTAAAACAATTGATATGTATGCTACATATTACAAAATGTTTAGTGATAAATTCAGTTTCAAATTCACCGGTGGTTATTCATGGGGAGAAAATGATTATAATGAATACTATTTACAAATTGGTGATTTTCCTCCTGGTGTAGATTTTGATTTTAGTGATAATATTGAAGTAGCACAAGATCTATTAGAGGCTGGTCGTATATCTGCAAATAGTGGTAGAAACGACGATGATAGAATAATTGCACAATTTGCACGTGTCAACATGGCCTTTGATGATGCCATCTATTTCAACGCCTCAATAAGAAGAGAAGGATCAAGTAGATTTGGTGAAGATGAGCAATGGGGTTATTTCCCGTCAGTTGCAATTGGTGCAGATTTAAATAAGTATCTAGAATTAGATAATGTAAACCTATTAAAAGCGAGATTAGGATATGGTGTAACAGGGGCAATTCCTCCTAGTGTTGGGCTATCTCAAATTACTTTCGGTGTTGTTAATGGTTCTAATGGTTTTGGTTCTTCTGCCTCTGTTTTAGGAAGCAGAAAAGCAAATCCTGGTCTTAGATGGGAAGAAAAAAGAGAGTTAAATTTTGGTATTGAATTTTCAATGCATCGTTTTAACGCTACTATGGACATATATAATAGAGATATAGTTGACTTTATTACTGATATTAAAATTGATGCGGCCACAAATGAAGGTTTCACTTCTCAATTTCAAAATGGTGGTGAATTAAATACTAAAGGTCTCGAGTTAAGTTTGAATTATGATGTTGTGCAGAATGAAAATGTTCAATACAATACGGGCGTTATATTTTCTACCTATAAAACAAAATTAGAAAAAAATGCAGGTGGTGATAGAGCCATTTCTAAGTTGGGAGCTCCTGGTCAAAATGACACATATATGATTTTAGTAAGAGAAGGACTAGAAATTGGTCAAATTTGGGGCCCTGTATTTTCAGGTGAAGTAGACGCAAATGGGACGCCTCTTTTAGTTGATGTGAACGGAGACGGAGACTTAATTACTAATCAGAGTAATGCCTTAGATGAGAACGTAGATTTTGCAGTTTTAGGTCAGGGTTTACCAGATTTTGAACTTGGTTGGACAAACCAAGTCACAATTGGTAATTGGGATGTAAATGCATTTTTTAGAGGTGCTTTTGGCCATAGCTTGGTAAATACATTTCGTGCATTTTATGAACCAAGAATTGGTTCGCAGTCTTCATATAACTTTATAAATACATCTCTTGCAAGAGATGATATAAAAACTGCTCAATTTAGTTCTTATTATGTTGAAAAAGCTAGTTTCTTCAAATTGGATAACCTTTCAGTTGGATATAATTTTGACGTGAAGAATGATTACATCAATAATATACGATTATCTTTAAGCGGTCAAAATCTATTTACTATTACAGACTATACCGGTGCTGACCCTGAACCTGCATTATTTGATGCTGGAACTTCCGATAATGGAGGTGATCCAGGTGATGGTGGCGGCGTGTTAGCCCCAGGTATTGATAGACGTAACAATTACTTTGCGTCTCGTACTATTACATTAGGATTAAATATTAACTTTTAATAAAACATAAAAAAATGGATCGTTTAATAAAATTAACATTCTTATTTAGTGCACTGTTTTTTACATACTCGTGTACTGATCTTGAAGAAGTCTTAGAAGATGAATTACAAATTGAGTTCTCAGATGACGGTGTTACAGTGATAGAAGGTGCAACCGATGGTGGAATTCAACCCGCTGGTGCCCTAGTAGGATCATATAATGAGGTTAGAAACGGATCGGCCAATCATGGTGGATATTATTCAATACAAACAGTTTCTTCAGATGAAATGGCTATAGGTCAAAAAGGTGGTGACTGGTTTGATGGTGGAATCTGGTTAGATTTGCATAGGCATATAGAACTTTCGTCAATGCCAAATTTAGATGGTACTTGGGCTAACGCCTATAAGGGTATTGGAGCAGTGAACCTTGCCCTTGGAGGTACTTTAACACCTGATGAAACAGCTCAGGCTAAAGTGTTAAGAGCCTATCAATATTGGAGATTGTTAGACCTTTTTGGTAGAGTAAAAATAGTTACTGTTCAGGCTACTGATCCCCCACAAGCAAGTAGAACTGAAGTGTTTAACTTTGTAGAAAGTGAATTGTTAGATGCCTTAGGTATTGGTGCTGTTACTGCTAGCATGGACCTGTCTGGTAGTGCTTTAGGTAATGGTTCTGAGCCATATATAGTAGGTCAATATGCTGCATTAGGAATTCTAGCAAAACTGTACTTAAACGCTGAGGTATATACAGGTACCGCACGTTGGCAAGAAGCTGACTGGGCAGCGACTTATATTATAGATAATGGCCCATATATGTTAAGTGATGCAGATGTTAGTGTACCTAACTTAGCACAAAGACCAGATGTAGCAGAAGACCCTTCTGATTTAACGGGTTACGCTGCTGTATTTGCACCAAATAATCAATTCAATCCTGAAATGATTTGGTCACTTTATTATGATGAAGTTGGTGCTACTGGTATGAATTTTGCCCAAATGAATATGCACTATAGTAGTCAATTAACTTTTGCTTTAGATGCACAGCCTTGGAACGGTTATCAAGTATTGGAAGAGTTTTATAATAGCTATGAGTCGGGTGATGCCAGAAAAGAAGCAAACTTCTTAGTAGGCCCTCAAAAAGATTTTGGTGGAAATGCCTTACTTGATTTTGCTGCAGATGATGATGATCTTGTAGTAAATTATACTCCAAATATTGGTGAATTAGAGCCTAATTCAAGTAGAGAGAGTGGTGCTCGCGCAAAGAAATTTAGTTTCCAACTTTTTGGTCGACCAGAGATGAATAATGATTATCCTATCTTAAGATTAGGACAGGTAATGTTAACTCGTGGTGAAGCCAGAGCTAGAGCTGCAGGTGATTGGAGTTTATCATTGTCAGATGTAAATGCGATAAGAGAAAGAGCAGGAGTTGCTGAACTTGGATCTATTGATGCTGAAGGTTTCATTGCAGAAAGGGGTAGAGAAATGTTCCAAGAATCTAGCCGTAGAACTGATCTAATTCGATTTGATAAATGGGATGGCCCTTGGTGGGAAATGACAAATAGTGATGCATTTAGAACAGTGTTTCCAATTCCACAGCCTCAAATTGATGCTTCTAGTGGTAGTTTAACTCAGAATCCTGGTTATTAATAAATTGAATTTAATTTATAAATTAAAAGAGGGTTGTTCATTTAGAACAACCCTCTTTTTTTGCTCATATTTACTAATCTCTAAATAGTATATTCAGATTTTTTTTCTCATTACTTTAGTAAATATCTATCACCAAGCTATTTACAAATTATAGGTACAAAAAACCTTTTAATCTAAAATTATATATAATTTAAGCATTAAATTTTATATATTTCGCAGCTTTAAAAAAGTATTATTAAAACAAAAATAAATGAAGAAACTCAGTTTTTTTATAATACTAATACTGCTGTCCTGCAAAGAAAAGCCCAAGAAAGATACTTCATTGTTTGTACTTAAAAATTCATCAATTGGTATTTCATTTGAGAATACATTAACCTATACAGAGGCATTTAATCCATATATCTATCGTAATTTTTATAATGGAGGAGGAGTTGCCATAGGAGATGTTAATAATGACGGGCTGGATGATATTTACTTTACAGGTAACATGGTAGATAATAAATTATTTTTAAATAAAGGGAACTGGAAGTTTGATGATATTACAGATAAAGCTGGAGTCTCTTGCCCAGGTGTTTGGTCAACAGGGGCAATATTTGTAGATATTAACGGAGATGGGTTTCTGGATCTTTATGTTTGCAAATCAGGGAAACCCGGTGGTATAAATAGGCACAATGAGCTTTTTATTAATAATGGCGATCTTACTTTCACAGAATCTTCAAAAAAATACGGATTAGATATTGAAGGTCTATCCGTACATAGCGCATTTTTTGACTATGATAAAGATGGAGACCTTGATTGTTATATTTTAAATAACTCTATTAAATCAATTGGTGCTTTTGACCTTGTTAAGGATCAAAGAAATATTCCGGATGCAACAGGCAGTGGCAATAAATTCTTTCGAAACGATAACGGAAAGTTTATTGATATTACAAAAGAAGTAGGTATATATTCAAGCAAAATTGGTTTTGGGCTTGGTATAACGCTGGGTGATTTTAATGAGGATGATTGGACAGATATTTTTATAGCTAATGATTTTTTTGAGAAAGATTATTTATATATAAATAATACTAAAGGTGGATATACAGAACAAATGGAAGATTATTTTGAATCAACATCAATGGGTTCTATGGGCGCAGATCTGGCTGATTTAGATAATGACCTTCGTTGTGATCTATTTGTTACTGAAATGTTACCTTCTACACAGGAAAGGCAGAAAACGAAAACCATATTTGAGTCTTGGGATAAACAGCAACTAGCTAAACGACAAGGTTATTTCAATCAATTTGCGAGAAATACACTTCAAAAAAATTTTGGGAATGGTAATTTTATGGAATTAGGCAGACATGCTAATGTTTCTGCAACTGAATGGAGTTGGAGCGCCTTGATATTTGATATGGACAATGATGGATTTAGAGATCTTTTTATAAGTAATGGGATTTATAAAGATTTACTGGATAGAGATTATCTTACTTATGAGGCTAACAATGAAGCTGTTAAAAATAGAATTAATAGTAACGAGAAAGAAGTGATAAAAAAATTGATAGATGCCATGCCTTCTAACCCTGTTCCTAATGCCGTTTTTCGTAATCTGGGTAATTTTAATTTTGAAAGTAAAAATAAAACTTGGGGATTAGGAATTCCTAGTTTTAGTAATGGTAGTGCTTATGCTGATCTTGACAATGACGGAGACCTTGACATTGTTGTAAACAACGTTAATATGCCGTCTTTTGTTTATGAAAACACAACCGATACCTTAACCCATAGAAGTATAATATTAAAGCTATCTCAGAAAGATAAAAACCCTAATGCAATTGGCGTAAAGGCCATTCTTAAGTACAATGATGATAAAATGATTTATGCTGAAAATTATACCTCCCGTGGATTTCAAAGTAGTGTTCCTTCTAAGATTCATTTTGGTCTGGGTAATATAAAAAATATAGATTCGCTTTGGTTAAAATGGCCCGATGGAGCTACAACAGTGCTAGCTAATTTAGGCACAAATAAAATATACACTATTGAGCATCCTTCTAAAGCTGAAAGTGCTGGTAATAAGTTTAAAAAAACTGCTAATAAGTCAATCACAGAAGAAATAAAACCTTTATTTAATTTTACTCATAGAGAAAATAAATATATCGATTTTAATAATGAAAGATTATTGACACAAATGTATAGTAATGAAGGCCCCGCATTTGCAAGCGAGGATATTAATAAAGATGGCATAGTTGATTTCTTTGTTGGAGGGGCAAAAAATCAATCAGGTAAAATGTTTATCTCATCATCTAAAGGGTATAATGAAATCAGCGCGCCATTTGTGCATGAGATAAATTCAGAAGATGTAGATGCTATCTTTTTAGATGGTGACAATGATGGAGATATGGATTTGTATGTCTGTCATGGGGGTAAAGCGTTTTCGCCTTATTCGACGTCATTAAACGATTCGTATTATATAAACCAAAACAATACCTTCATTAATGTAAGTAATTCGCCTTCTTTTCCAAAAACTATAAGCTCTTCAGTTGTGAGAACTGCTGATTTTGATAATGATGGTGATATAGATTTGTTTGTGGGTGAGCGGTATAAAACCAATCTTTACGGGCAACCAGGCACGGGATATATATTAAAAAATGATGGGCAAGGCAATTTTGAGGCTATTGAAAATAGTATGCTTGAAAATATTGGTATGATTACTGACGCCAGCTGGGTAGATATTAATAATGATGGATGGCAAGATCTGGTTGTTCTTGGAGAATGGATGCCAATAAAAATTTACTTGAACGTTAACGCTCAATTAATAGATAAAAGTGATTCTTATAATTTAAGCGATACACAAGGACTCTGGACGGCTATGGAAGTTTGTGATGTGGACGGTGATGGAGACCAAGATATTGTTGCTGGTAATATTGGGCTTAACAACTATTTTGAGGTAGATATGAGAATGTATGTTTCTGATTTTGATGGCAATGGATTTAAAGAACAAATTATCTGTAAGAAAGAGGGAGATAATTATTATCCAATTGTTGATAAGGATGAATTAATCTCGCAAATACCATTCTTGAAAAAGAAATTATTATACTATAAAGATTACGCAAAGGCAGACATGCAATCTATTTTCTCTGAAAAAGCACTAAATAACGCTTATTTCCTTGATTTAAATATATTAGAAAGTACAATATTTTTTAATGAAAATGGTACATTTGCGCCTGAGAAATTGCCGAATGAAATACAGTATGCACCAGTATATAGTATAAGTTCGTCAGATGTAAATGAAGATGGATATAGGGATCTGTTTTTTGGAGGAAATCAATATTTAGTTAAACCTCAATTTGGAAGTTATGATGCTTCAAAAGGCTGGGCGATCTTTGGCCCTTATTTACCAAAAAAGAAAAAATATAAAGTTTATCCTTTAGGAATTAAAGGACAAATAAGAGATCTTAAATGGATTAATTATAACAATAAAAAAATATTAATTGCACCGATAAATAATGAAAAAATTGTTTTTAAAACATATAAAAATGAGTTATAGAGTTTTTATACTGCTATTTTTGATAATGCTTGTTGGCTGTTCTGAATCTAAATATTCTAATCTAGTAAAAACAGAAATGGCAAAGAATATTGTAAATGATTCGCTTTTATTTGAAATGAAATTTGGTCAGACCAAACAAGAATTTTTTGATCAATGTTGGAAATTAAATGATAAGGGAATTGTTACGCACGGTCCGAATAATAATTTCGTTCAATATAATCTTCCAAACAAAGAAGGAGACAGTTCAACAGTTTCAGTAAGAATGCTTTTTTATGGAATTTTCGATGAAGAAAAGATCATGACAGGGATGGATATGCAATTCTCATATAATGGCTGGTCTCCATGGGCTGAATCACTGCACTCTGATAAGTTAATAACTATTGTTAAAGATTCCCTGGAATCATGGTATCCCGGAAATGGTTTTATTGAAGTAACGCCTAAAAAATCAAAAAAGGACATATTAGTAAAAGTTGACGGCAATCGTCGCATTATAATTGAACCTTTGATAAATAATAAAGATGTTGATGTTCGAATTGATGATCTTAGATATATCCTAGACTAAATAATAAGAATCATAGACCTATGACTTATAACAGAATAATAATGGCTTTGCTGATAATTTTGAATATCTCATGTAAGTCAGATAGTAATGAAGATCAAAAAATATTTGATCTGTTAGATGAATCACAAACTGGTATTGATTTTTCTAATAACCTAACGTTTAGCAACGATTTTAACGTATATAAATATCGTAATTTTTATAATGGAGGAGGAGTCGCAATTGGTGATATAAATAACGATAGTTTACCCGATATCTATTTTACTTCAAATCAAGAACAAAATAAATTATATCTTAATCTGGGTAATTTTAAATTTGAAGATATTACAGATAAAGCAAAAGTTGGAGGTATTAAACCATGGTCAACTGGAGTAGCAATGGTTGATATCAATGCCGATGGATATCTAGACATCTATGTATGTAATTCTGGAGATTTAAATGGTGAAAACAAACAAAATGAACTCTTTATTAACAACGGTGACCAGACTTTTACAGAAAATGCTGCTGAGTTTAACCTCGATGATAAAGGGTTCTCTACACACGCATCATTTTTCGATTATGACAAAGATGGCGATTTAGATGCTTACATATTAAACAATTCTTATCAAGCGATAGGTAGTTTTGACTTAAGAAGAAACGAACGTCCTAAAAGAGACTTGCTAGGGGGTGATAAGTTAATGGAAAATATAGATGGAAAGTTTGTTGATGTAAGCGAAAAAGCTGGTATCTATGGTAGTGTTGTTGGGTTTGGTTTAGGGGTTACAGTTGGAGATGTTAACAATGATGGTTGGGAGGATATATATGTTTCCAATGATTTTTTTGAGCATGATTACCTTTACATTAATAATAAAAATGGCACGTTTACGGAGTCACTTGAAAATCAAATGACCGCTACAAGTGGGGCCTCTATGGGTGCAGATATGGCTGATATTAATAACGATGGATATAATGATATTTTTGTTACTGATATGCTGCCTTCTCAATATGAACGTTTAAAAACAGTTACGACTTTTGAAGACTGGAATAAATATCAAATAAAAGTTAAAAGTGGATATCTTCATCAATTTACAAGAAATACACTTCAGTTAAACAATCAAAATAACTCGTTTAGTGAAATTGGCAGATTAAGTGGAGTAAATGCGACAGATTGGAGCTGGGGAGCACTTATTTTTGATATGGATAATGATGGGCTCAAAGATCTTTTTGTTGCTAACGGAATTTATAAGGACCTTACCAATCAAGACTACCTTCAGTATATTTCAAATGAAGAAGTTTTTAAATCTATAGTAGCCAATAATAAAGTAGATTATAAAAGGTTAATTGAAATAATTCCTTCTAACATGGTTAAAAATCACGCCTTTAAAAATTTTGGAGGTCTGGTATTTGACAATTATGAAGAATCTGGTTTGTTGACCGAAAGCTTTTCTAACGGATCTGCTTATGGAGATTTAGATAATGATGGTGATCTTGACCTCGTTGTAAATAATTTGAATATGAAAGCCTTTGTATATAAAAATACTACGACAGATAGAGGAGAGACCAATTATATTAAACTTGTTTTAAAAGGAGAAAATAAAAACACTAATGCAATTGGTGCAAAAGTTGAAATTTTAGACTTAAATCTTTCTATTGAAAATCAACCTTCTCGAGGCTTTCAATCTAGTATGGATCACAGAATAAATTTTGGTTTACAAAAGAGAGATTCAATTGATATTAATATAATTTGGCCGTCAGGTAAAAAGACAGTTTTAAAAGATGTAAAAGTTAATCAAACATTGTTTTTGTCTGAGTCTGACGGAGAAATAGTATTGAATGACAGTATTGATAAAAGTGAAGATATTTTTAAAAGTGTAAAGTCAAATATCGATTATAAGCATGAAGAAAATGTTTTTGTTGATTTTCACCGTGACCGTTTATTAAATCAAATGTCTAGTACTGAGGGGCCTAAAATGTCAATGGCTGATGTTAATGGTGATGGGTTCAATGATATGTTTATTGGAGGGTCTAAAGGTAGTGCGGCAACTATATTATTTGGAAAATCTGAAGGGTTTACGGCGGCTAAAACCACTAATTTTAATAAGAATAAAAATTCAGAAGATACTTCCAGTTTGTTTTTTGATGCGGATAATGATGGAGATCTAGATTTGTATGTGTGCAGTGGGGGTGTAGAATTTTCTCAATATTCAAATGATTTTTTAGATAGATTATATTTTAATGACGGAAAGGGTAATTTTGAAGTATCTGAGCAAAAACTTCCATCAGAAAATTCTGTATATAGTACTTCTACCGTTGCTTCGTCTGATATTGATAATGACGGCGACCTGGATCTTTTTGTTGGTCAAAGAATGGTGCCTCTAAAATACGGGATTCCTTGCGATGGGTTTTTGCTTGAAAATGATGGTAAAGGAAATTTTAGGGATGTTACTGAATTTAAAGCTAATGATCTGAACAATATTGGAATGATTACCAGTGCTATTTTTCAAGATTTAGATAAGGATGGTGATGACGATTTACTAGTAGTGGGTGAATTTATGGGCATAGAAATATTTGTTAATGATAAAGGAAGGTTTGCTAAGAAGAATAATAACTCACTTTCAAGCCTTAAAGGCTGGTGGAATACGATTCATCAATCAGATTTAGATAATGATGGTGATCTCGATTTAATTTTGGGAAATCATGGATTGAATAGTAGATTTAAGGCTAGCAAAGAAAAACCTATAACCTTATTTTTAAAAGATTTTGATAATAATGGTTTTCTTGACCATATATTGGCTTTTAGGTCTGCAGACGGAAAGGATTATCCATATGCGCTTAGACATAATTTAATCGATCAGATTAAATCGTTAAAAAAGAAATTTCCTAGTTATGAGTCTTTTAAAAATGCCGATATAGCAACTATTTTTAATCCTGAACAATTGGCCGAAGCCTCTAAACTTGAAGTAAATACATTGTCTTCGATAATATTAGTTAATAATGGAAATTTTATTTTTGAAATACAACCTCTTCCGATAGAAGTACAATTTTCTTCTATTTATGCAATCGCAACAGATGACTTTGATAATGATGGTGATCAAGATTTAGTTTTAGGAGGAAATTTGTTTAATGTCAAACCTGAAGTTGGTCGATATGATGCTACCTATGGTGTATATTTGGAAAATGAAGGGAAAATGAATTTTAAAAATGTTAAAGGCGGAAAAGGTTTCGCCTTAAACGGAGAAATTCGGGATTTTATAATTAATAACAAAAAGCTTATTGTAGCAAGAAATAGTGATTCTTTAGCAATATTTAAATATTAATAAAATGAAATATGTATTTGGGGTCTTTTTTACGGTAGTTTTATTTTTAGTTGGATGTTCTGAAAAAACGGAAATTCCAATCAAAAAAGCAGCTGTTTATTTTAAACCTGTTTCAGCCGATAGCAGTGGAATAAATTTCAAAAATGAACTCTACTATCTTGATGATTTGAACATTATTGAATATTTGTACTATTATAATGGTGGTGGCGTAGCTATAGGTGATATCAATAATGATGGGTTAGAAGATATTTATTTTACAGCCAATCAAAAACCTGATAAACTATACCTTAATTTAGGAAATTTAAAATTTAAGGATATAACCAAAGAGGCTGGAATAGCCATTGATTCTACCTGGTCAACGGGTGTGACTATGGAAGATGTAAACAACGATGGGCTATTAGATATTTATGTCTCTAAAGTAGGCAATTATAAAAACTTAAGAGCTCATAATTTGCTCTATATTAATAAAGGTAATAATACATTTATTGAATCATCATCTGATTATGGGTTAGATTTTTCTGGTTTTTCAACACAGGCTTCTTTTTTCGACTATGATAATGATGGTGATATGGATATGTATCTTCTAAATTGTTCAGTTCATACCCCAAGAAGTTATGGTGATATTAATAGTCGAAGACTAAAAGACTCACTTGCTGGTGATAAATTATATGAAAATAAATTGAATGAAGGTTATGTTAAGTTTTCTGATGTCACTACTTCTTCAGGTATTTATAGCAGTGCTTTAGGTTATGGATTAGCCTTGGCGACTTCAGATATTAATAATGATGGATTCATTGATATTTATGTAGGGAACGATTTTCACGAAAATGATTACCTATACATTAACCAAGGAGATAAGACATTTATAGAATCTAATGCAAATTATTTTGGCCATACTCCTAGATTTACAATGGGACTAGATATTGCTGATATCAATAATGATCTTTATCCTGACATATTTGCACTTGACATGATGCCTTTTGATCATGAAATATTTTTAAAATCGCATGGGGAAGATCCAGATAGGATAAGTCGAATAAAGAAAAGTTTTGGTTTCGAAACTCAATATGGAAGAAATGTACTGCAGTTAAATCGTAACAATCAGTCGTTTTCAGATGTGGCATTAATGACAGAAACCTACGCTACAGACTGGAGTTGGTCTGCATTAATTCAAGATTATGATAATGATGGGTTAAATGATATCTATGTTACCAACGGCATTTATAAACGGCCTAATGACCTTAACTATATTAATTATTTAAGTAATGTAGACTTTGCGAAATATGAGCAAACGCAACAAAACGAGATTGAGCGCAAACTAATAAAAGAAATGCCAACTAATAAAATTACCAATATCATTTTTCATAATAAAGGTAATCTGGAGTTTGAAAGGTTAACCACTCAGTCAGGTCTTGAGCCGTCATATTCAAACGGATCAGCTTATAGTGATTTAGATAATGATGGCGATTTGGACTTAGTCATCAATAATATTAATCAAGAGGCACTATTGCTTGAAAATGAGAGTAGTAGTGATAATAATTTTATTTCTTTTTCATTAAAGGGAGATCAATTGAATCAAAATCCAAACGGAGCGAAATTATTTTTGTACGCCAATGGTGTTGAATTTTTTAAGGAGCTATCAGTTACTAGAGGTTTTCAATCATCATCTTCACATAAAATTCATTTTGGACTTGGTCAAGTTAATAAAATAGATTCTGTAGAAATACAATGGCTTGGCGGTAAAACACAAATTGAAAAAAAATTAGAAATTAATAAACATCACTTAATAGTTAAAAAATCAACTGCAACTATTTCGAAAGGTTCAATGGAGGTTGATAAGGATCTATTAAAAACTTTTCCATTTGTTCATTTAGAAAACATCTATCTAGATTACGAAAAAGAACGATTAATTCCAGAAAAATTATCTACTGAAGGACCAGCTATGATTAAAGGGGATTTTAACGGCGATGGATTAGATGATATATATATTGGTGGCGCCAAGTATCAATCACCTTCACTATACTTTAGGCAAAATAATGGAACCTATACTAAAGATATAAAAAGTGATTTTATAAAAGATATTATTTATGAAGATGTTGATGTCGCTTCTTTTGATATAGAAAATGATGGAGACCTGGATCTTTATGTAATGAGCGGAGGAAATGATAGAGTAGAAAAAGATGCATTACTGGAGGATAGAATATATATTAATGACGGGAAAGGATATTTTAAAAGGTTAAAATATAATTTAATACGAGCAAATGGGGGAAGTGTATCGTCTGAAGATTTTGATGGAGATGGGTTTGATGATTTTTTTATTGGGAACAGATCTATCCCAGGAGCTTATGGATTATCACCTTTTAGCTATATTTTAAAGAATAATGGTAAAGGAGTATATGAAAATGTAATGAAAGAAAGGCTGGGTATGGTAACCGACAGTGAGTGGATTGATATTAATAATGATAATCTTCTAGATCTAATTGTAGTTGGTGATTGGATGCCTATTACCATATTAATAAATAATGGTGATGAAACATTTTTGGATAAAACTTTAGATTACGGATTGCAGAATACACAAGGTATGTGGAACACAATTAAAGTGATTGATATAGATGGCAATGGTCAAAAAGACATTATTGCTGGTAATGCTGGTTTAAATTTTAAATGGAAAGCTTCAAAAGAACGACCAGTTAAATTATATTTAGACGATTTTGATGAGAACGGGCAATTAGACCCTATAATATTTTATGACTTCTTTGGAAATTATATTCCGTTTGCTTCAAAAGATTTATTAGTAGATCAATTACCATCACTAAAAAAGAAATTTTTTAGTTATGCAGAATTTCCGAAAATTAAAAATATTGAAGATTTAACCGGTAAAAAGGAAGATGACATACTTGAAACAAAGATAATATCTGAACTTCGATCTATGATATATCTTAATTTTGATGCTAAATTTGAAGCACGCCCATTACCTAGAGAAGCCCAGATGAGCAGCGTTGAAGATATTTATATTGACCAAAAAGATAGCATAACAGAAGTGTATTTTGTGGGGAATTTTTTAGATTATACAAATGAGTTGGGTCAAAGTGACGCAAACTCTGGGGGTGTTTTAACCATAAATGATAAGGGGGTATGGGGCTCTTTTAAATATCTTCCCTTACCGATAAACCTTAATTCAAGGAAAATTACAAAAATAGATAAAAATCACTTTTTGGTAATTTCAAATAATGATAAATCGTATATTATTGAAACTCCATGAAAATAAATACAATGCGAACAAGAAATGATATGAGGAAAATTTATGTTGGGTTTATTGTAACTTGTTTCATTATGTTATTTGGGTGCAAAGAAAATACCGAATACAAAGAACAGTTAAATGATCCTGAATTATTTCAATCTGCAATGAAGAAACTAACAGATATAATAGTTTATGATATTTTTTCACCACCTGTTGCTTCAAGAGTTTATATGTACCCGAGTGTTGCTGCGTATTCGATTATGCAAAAAGCATATCCTGATAAGTACAACAGCCTTGAAGGGCAGCTTAAGGAATTATCTGCAATTCCTGAACCTACAGATACTAATATTGATTTTCATTTAGCATCCTTTCATGCTTTTACAGTAGTAGGCAAACAACTCATTTTTTCAGAGCAGAAAATGACAGATTTTCAGGCCGAAACGTATCAAAATTTGCAAAACGCAGGCTTATCTTTAAAAATATTAAATGCTTCAAAAGAATATGGAAACAAAGTAGCGAAGCACATTTTAGAATGGTCGAAGGAAGATTTGTATGATCAAACACGCACATTTTCAAAGTATACTATTCAAGAAGAAGATAAATTTTGGAAACCTACACCACCTGACTATATGGATGGTATTGAACCACACTGGAACAAAATTAGAACATTGGTATTGAAATCTGCAGATCAATTTCCTCCCATTGCACCTTTAGAATTTGATCTAACCAAAGGGAGCGCTTTTCAAAAACAATTAATGGAAGTTTATGAAAAGGGAAGTGGGTATGACAAAGAGGCCGAAGATATTGCCAGCTTTTGGGATTGCAACCCTTATGTTTCACATCATCGCGGTCATGCCATGTTTGCTACGAAAAAAATAACGCCTGGTGGGCATTGGATTTCTATAACTAGTATTGCTACAAAAGCTACCGGAAATACTTTTGATGAAACAATTAATGCATACACAAATGTCAGTATTTCCCTTTTTGATGCCTTTATAAGTTGTTGGGATGAAAAATGGAGAAGCTTAGTAGTGCGTCCAGAAACACTTATAAACCAATATATAGATGAGGAATGGGTGCCCTTTTTGCAGACCCCTCCTTTTCCTGAATATACAAGCGGACATTCTGTGATTTCAAGAGCGGCCGCTGTCACTTTGACCAATTTATATGGCGATAATTTTGCCTTTACGGATACGAGCGAATTAGAATATGGGTTACCCGCTAGAAACTTCGAATCTTTTATTCATGCTTCAGAAGAAGCTGCAATTTCACGTCTATATGGAGGTATTCATTATATGATGGCAATAGATGAAGGCGTTTCACAAGGTCAAAAAGTTGGGGAATTTGTAGTTAAAAACATGCAGACTATGAAATAAATTGCAGGGGAAATTAATTTTGAGAAATCAAGAACATTTCTAGATAGTATCAATTAGCAAATGAAATCATTAGTCATCTGACATAATGAATATAAATCCTTGATTATGAATATTTTCAATTTTAATTGAATCGTCTTTTGATAAATATTTTCTTAATCGTGTAATAAAAACATTCAAACTTTTTCGGTTAAAATAATCAGTCTTACCCCAGAGGGTATTCAAAATATCATTATGTCGACAGATATTATTTTTGTGTTTCCATAAATACAATAGTAATTCGCTTTCCCTCGCTGTTAATTGTCTTTTTTCTTCATTAATTTTCAATTCGTAATTTGCAGGAGAATAGCTGTACATTCCAATTTTATAGGTCTCTTCTTCCTTATTATTAGATTCTTTTAAAATACTTAATAAACTATTTAATCTAACCACTAATTCTTCCTCATCTATTGGTTTTCTAATATAGTCCACTGCTCCTAAGGAATATCCTTTTAGCAGATCAATTTTTAAAGATCTTGCTGTTAAGAAAAGGAAGGGAATCGTTATATTATTTTGTTTAATATTTTCAGCCAATTTAAAGCCATCCATATCTGGCATCATAACATCTAAAATACACAAATCAAAAGGTTGTTGTGAAAGTATCGATAGAGCATCTTTGCCATTTTTAACCCATGAAATTGAAAAATTCTTCATTTTTAGGTATTCAGAAAGAACATATCCTAAAGAATCATCATCTTCAACTAAAAGCAATCTGTTTTTATCCATATTTTAACTAAT
>RCND010000668.1_pt1 | contig 19673 bp, 24 predicted proteins | sample 2041351 | NCBI WGS metagenome assembly RCND01 (sample SAMN09708230, study PRJNA481090) | Marine sediment metagenome, whole genome shotgun sequencing project. | biome: marine sediment; feature: ocean; material: sediment; isolation source: Sewage treatment plant 12B marine sediment (STP12B) ... | reverse complement strand
ATGGTTGAAGCCTTGACCTACCGCCACTTTGTGATCACAAAACGCGCATGAGTTTAATCCCCCGTCCTGTTGACCCCGCTCCGCTGGCCCATGACCGCGTGTACCGCCATTTGAGGTCGGGCATTATGCACGGAGATATTCCGCCTGGTCAGGCGCTGACGCTGCGGGGATTGGGGAAGGAATACGGGGTCTCGATGACACCGGCACGGGAATCTGTGCGGCGGTTGGTGGCTGAAGGAGCACTGAGCATGTCGAACTCGGGGCGTATCTCGACCCCCTTGCTGAGCAACGAGCGGATTGAGGAATTAGCGGCACTGCGGGCGCTGATTGAGGTGGAGCTGGCGAGCCGCGCACTGCCGCGCGCGCATCTGGCGCTGATCGAGCGGTTGCAGAACATCAACGCAAAAGTGGGTGAGGCAGTCGCCCAACGCGATGCCGTTGGCTATATCCGGACCAATCTGGAATTTCACCGCACGCTGTATTTGCGCGCGCAAGCGCCTGCGATGTTGGCGATGGCGGAGACGGTATGGCTGCAGATGGGACCCACGATGCGCGCGCTTTACGGGCGGCTGCGCAGGACCGAGCCGCCACAGTTTCACCGGTTGATCATTGCAGCGTTGCGGGCGGGGGATGAGCCGGGGTTGCGGCTGGCCGTACGCTCGGATGTGACGCAAGGGCTGCGAATGTTGGCGAGCTAAAGGCTGGCGGGTGTCCGGATGTTTTACGCCTGCATGATCTGGTGGATAAAGGCTGTTTGCGCGTCTGTGTCGGGGATCTGGGTGCCGCGTTTTTTGCTGGTGTGGGTGATTGCTGATGCGGCGTCAAAACCAAAGTGGGCGAGGATGGCGCAGGTGAGCATGCCTGAACGGCCGACGCTGGCGTAGCAATGCAGCGCTATGTGCTCACCGCTTTGGATGCGGGTCGCGATGGTTGCGGCAAATGTAGCGAATAGGGTTGGTTCCGGTAGGTGCATGTCGCGGATGGGGTGATTGAGGAAGGTGATGCCATTTGTGGTGCAGGCGGCGCCTTCGTCTTGGAGGCCAATGGCTGCGGCCTCGTCCGGCTCTAGCAGGGAGATGATCGTGGTGATCCCAGCGTATTGCGCGGTCTTAACGTCATCGGGCAGGTTTTGCGGGCGCGTCATGATGGTGAGCGCGCCCGGCAAATTTGTGGCAATGGGGTAGAGCGTGATCAGGCCGCCAGCCCGCGGCTGCCCATGTCCAGGTATTTCTCGCGGCGATCTTTGACCAGTGCTTTGGGGCTTTTACCGTCAAGGGATTTGAGCATCTCGGTGATGGTTTCAGAGACTGCGGCGATGGCAGTTTGCGGGTCGCGGTGCGCGCCGCCCTTCGGCTCTGGAATGATGCGGTCGTTTACGCCGAGCTGCTTGAGGTCTTGGGCAGTGAGGCGCAGGGCTTCGGCCGCTTCGCGCATTTTCTCGGCATCTTTCCACAGGATCGAGGCGCAGCCTTCGGGCGAAATCACGGAATAGACGGAGTGTTCGAGCATCGCGACGCGATTGGCGGTGGCGAATGCCACAGCGCCGCCGGAGCCGCCTTCGCCGATGATGACGCTGACGAGCGGCACGCCAATTTCCAGACACTTCTGGGTCGCGCGGGCGATGGCTTCGGATTGGCCGCGCTCCTCAGCCCCTTTGCCGGGGTAGGCGCCCGGTGTGTCGACAAGCGTGATCACGGGCAGGCCAAATCGGTGGGCCATGTCCATAAGGCGCACGGCCTTGCGATACCCCTCGGGGCGGGCCATTCCAAAGTTACGCTCGATCCGGGATTTGGTATTGTTGCCTTTTTCATGGCCGATCACGATCACGGGTTTGTCGTTGAAGCGCGCAAGGCCGCCCATGACGGCGTGATCGTCGGCAAAGTTACGGTCGCCAGCGAGTGGGGTGTATTCGGTGAAAAGCGCCTCGATGTAGTCTTTGCAATGGGGTCGGTCCGGGTGGCGGGCCACCTGACATTTGCGCCACGGCGTAAGGTTTTTATACAGATCATCCAGCATTTTGGCGGCTTTGACGTCGAGCGCCTTTGCCTCTGCGGTCATGTCGGTGTCAGGGTCGCGCCGCGCCATTGCGCGCAGCTCTTCGGCCTTTCCCTCAATCTCGGCGAGGGGTTTTTCGAAATCCATATACTGGGTCATGTGATGCGCTCCGCACTGGTGTTGTGCCTTATATGGCTTTGATCGAAGCGCGATGCAACGGCGGTCAGAGACCTAGCACGGGGTAGAGGGAGGCGACGAGCAGAGCGGCCATTGTCCAGTTGTAGGCGCGCAGGCGGCGCGGGTTGGTTAGGAAGCGCTGCATCTGCTGGCCAGCGACGGTCCACATCGACACTGAGGGCAAGTTGACGATGGCAAACATGCACGCGCCGACACCCAGCCAGAGAATGGAGGCATCGCCCACGTAGACAGTGATTGCAGTAAGGGCCATGGCCCATGCTTTTGGATTGACCCACTGGAACGCGGCGGCCTGTAGGAAGGTCATGGGGTTGCCCGCTTGTGCCTTCTTGATGATCGGGGCGGCATTAGCGATTTTCCATGCCAGCCAGAGCATGTAAATCACGCTCGCTACTTTGAGCACATCATAGATCACAGGAAAGCGGTCAAAGATCTGCACAAGGCCTGCACCTACGGCGACCATCATCACCATGAAGCCAACTGAAATGCCGAGCATATGCGGAATGGAGCGGGCAAAGCCGAAGTTCGCGCCTGACGCCATGAGCATCAGGTTGTTCGGCCCCGGTGTGGAGGAGCTGACGAAGGCGAACAGCGCCAAGGCTGTGAGAGTTTCAAAGTTCATAATGCAATAATTGATTGAAAGTGGCGGTGTGAAATTGCAAAATTGCGTGATTGTGGGCGAATTGGGCAATGTATGAGTGATCTAGGCGCGAAATCCGAACAGATATTGCGGGAGCTGTCGCGAGACGGGCGAATCAGCAATTTAGAGCTGGCGGATCGGGTGGGGCTGTCACCTTCGGCGTGTCTGCGCCGTGTGCAGGAGTTGGAGCGTCGCGGGGTGATCAAGGGCTACCGTGCAGTGTTGGACCGTGCCGCGATGGGGACGGGATTTGTGGCCTATATCGGAGTGGGGTTGAGCAATCATTCTAAGGCGTCTCAGGAAGCGTTCGAGCGTGCGATCAGCCGTGCGCCCGAGGTTCGGGAGTGTCACAATATCACGGGCACTATCGAATATTTGTTGCGCATCGAATGTGCAGATTTGCCGAGTTACAAACGGTTTCACACGGATCATTTGGGCGCATTGCCGCAAGTGGCGTCCATTACTTCCTATGTGGTGATGGGATCGCCGAAGGATGAGCGCGCCTAAATGCTTCCAATTTAGCGACAATGCCTTGGGATTATCGTGATTGCTTTGGGTATTCTCGTAAAAACAGACTGTTTCTGGTGTCTTGCTTGCATGATTGCTGGTTGGCTGCTTTGGGATTGGTGAGCATGCGGTGAAAGGGTGTCTAGATATGTCGTTGATTAACTACCTATTAGTTGGACTGCTCGGAACGATTGTCGGAATTGCACTGTATATGGCCAAGGTCGAGCTTTCCCATGTGAGCGAATTGCGCGATGTGTTGGAGTGGACCTCCCTTTCCTGAACTGCCTTCCCAAACAAAAAAGGCCCGCGTAATTGCGGGCCTTTTTGTGTTTCTGCCGCGTAGTTTTAACCCGTGATCATCTCGGACTGGCGTACGATGACTTCGGCCTGTTTGATGGAGGCGATATCTACAAGGCGCCCCTTGTAGACCGTAGCGCCTTCGCCGTTGGCTTTTGCAGTCTCCATCGCGGCGAGGATTTCACGCGCCTCGGTGACGGCCTCTTCGGAAGGGGTGAACACCTCGTTGCTGATCGCGATCTGCTTGGGGTGGATGGCCCATTTGCCAACCATACCGAGGGTTGCGGAGCGCCGTGCCTGCGCGCGGCAGCCTTCATCGTCAGAGAAGTCACCGAACGGGCCATCAACGGGCAGGATGCCGTGTGTGCGGCAGGCGGCGACGATTGCGGTTTGGGCCCAGTGCCACGGATCGGACCAGTGTTTCTGGCCGTCGTGCAGCATATAGTAGTTTTCCTGTGTCCCGCCGATGCCGGTGGTTTGCATGCCCATGGAGGCGGCAAAATCTGCGGCACCGAGGCTCATCGCTTCGAGACGGGGGGATGAGGCGGCAATTGCTTCGACATGGGCGATGCCTGCAGCGCTTTCGATGATGACCTCGAAGGCGATACGCTTCTTGCGGCCTTTTGCGGCTTCAATCGCACTGACGAGGGCATCGACGGCGTAGACATCTTCGGCGCAGCCCACTTTGGGGATCATGATCTGGTCCAGACGCTCGGACGCTTGCTCCAGCAGGTCCACCACATCGCGGTACCAATAGGGGGTATCGAGGCTGTTGATGCGCACAGAAAGGGTCTTGTTGCCCCAATCGACAGTGTTGATCGCCTCGATCACATTGGCGCGGGCCGTGTCCTTGTCATTTGGGGCTACGCTGTCTTCGAGGTCGAGGTTGATCACGTCTGCAGCGGAGGCTGCCATTTTGGCAAAGAGCTTTGTGTTGGAGCCGGGGCCGAAGAGCTGGCAGCGGTTAGGGCGGGCAGGCGGTGTAGGCTGGAGGCGAAAGCTCATGGGGGAGTACTCCTTTTGAGACATAAAATGTCGTATAATTGCCGTTGTGGGTTATAAAATTACGCTGCTGGCTGCAAGGTGTTTTTGCAAGTGCAGCAATTTGGAGAGGCGCAATAATTTTGCGCATATAAGGCCAGTTGGCGGATATTCGTGCGCCCAGATAGGGGGCTAGCGCAGAAATGAGATTGAATTGCAGAAGTTTTGGCGCAATCTGGCGCTAACGCACCCTCTTTCGGAGAATCGACTCATGATCCAGACCCCTTATTTGCTGTTCCTCGGCGACGCGCCGGACCAACTCGCCGTAAAGGTTGCACAGGGGATCAAGGATTGGCGTCCGGAAAATGCGGTTGGCCAACTCCGTTTGGAAGGGTGCAAGGCAGATCTCGGCTTGCAAGATTTGACGCTCGCACATGCGAAAGCACTTGGAGCCAAGACCTTGGTGATTGGTGTGGCGAACCGTGGTGGCGTAATCTCACAGGCGTGGAAAGAGGTGCTGATCCAGGCGCTGGGCATGGGATACGATCTGGCCTCCGGCTTGCATAACCTGCTGAGTGAGGAAGAAGATTTGGTAGAAGCGGCGGCGGAACAGAAGCGGACGTTGCATGATGTACGCATTCCGTCTGTCGATTATCCGATTGCGAATGGTGTGAAGCGGACAGGCAAGCGGGTCCTGCCCGTAGGGACAGATTGCTCCGTAGGTAAGATGTACACGGCGCTGGCGCTGGATAATGCGATGCGGGCGCGCGGCATGAAGAGCACGTTTCGTGCCACGGGCCAAACAGGGATTTTAATCACGGGCGATGGTGTGCCGCTCGACGCGGTTGTGGCGGATTTCATGGCGGGGTCTGTTGAATACCTCACACCCGACAATGACCCCGACCACTGGGATGTGATTGAAGGGCAGGGCAGTCTGATGCATGTGAGCTATTCCGGCGTGACGCTGGCGCTGGTGCATGGAGGGCAGCCTGATGCGCTGATCATCTGCCATGAGCCGACGCGCAAGCACATGCGCGGTTTGCCTGACTATAAAGTGCCGAGCATGGAGGCGATCCGTGATGTGGCGCTAACGCTGGCGAAAGTGGCAAACCCTGCGTGTGTGGTGGTCGGTGCTGCCGTGAACACGCAGCATATGGGCGAGAATGAGGCGAAGGCTTACCTTGCTAAGGTCGAAGCCGAGATGGGTATACCTGCAGTTGATCCGTTCCGGTTTGGCGCGGAGCGGTTGGCAGAGGCGTTGGAAGCCATTTAATCTGGTGGGCTTGTTGCAGGTACGGGATTTGAGTTTAAGAGCAAAATAGAGAGCATGAGCGCTTGCCGCTGGGGCTGGTGCATCACTCGTAAGGGGGTTCTATGCGGATTGAAGTGACGGCAGATGTGTTCCGATTGGCGCAGGTGTTCACAATCTCGCGTGGGTCGCGGACGGAGGCGAAAGTGCTGACGGTGCGTGTTTCTGATGGCGGTGCTGTGGGCATGGGTGAATGTGTGCCTTACGCGCGCTATGGCGAGACGTTGGAGAGTGTGACCGCTCAGATAGAGGGGTTATCTGGCGTTGTGGCGCGGCCTGACTTGTACGATCTGTTGCCAGCAGGGGCGGCGCGCAATGCGGTGGATTGTGCGCTGTGGGACCTAGAGGCCAAGAAGAGCGGCAAGGCGGTCTGGGAATTGGCGGGACTGGCACCGTTAAAGCCGGAAATCACAGCCTATACGCTATCGTTGGATACGCCGGAAAAGATGCAGGCGCAGGCGGCTGAGCATGCGTTTCGCCCATTGCTCAAGATCAAGCTGGGGACACCGGATGATATGCCGCGTCTAGAAGCTGTGCGGGCGGGTGCGCCTGATAGTACAATTATTGTGGATGCGAATGAGGGCTGGTCGGCGGACGTCTATGCTGATCTAGCGCCGCATCTGGTGCGCTTGGGCGTGGCGCTGGTGGAGCAACCGCTCCCTGCGGGGGATGACGACGCGCTCATCGGGATGGCACGGCCTGTGCCTGTATGTGCGGACGAATCCTGCCATGATCGGAGCAGTTTGCCAGCCATGAAGGGCAAATATGATGTGGTGAACATCAAGCTTGATAAAACGGGTGGTTTGACTGAGGCCTTGGCGCTGCGCGAAGCGGCGCTGGCGCAGGGGTATGACGTGATGGTGGGCTGTATGGTGGGGTCGTCTTTGGCGATGGCGCCTGCGGTGTTGGTGGCGCAAGGGATGCCCTATGTTGACCTTGACGGGCCACTGCTGCTGGCGGAAGATCGGGACGAGCCTTTGAAATTTGACGCGGCGGGGGTACATCCTCCGGCCCGTGCGCTGTGGGGATAGACGCGATGCGGACAGTTTATGTAAACGGGCACTATATGCCTGAGAATGAGGCCACTGTGTCGATCTTTGATCGCGGGTTTCTGATGGCCGATGGGGTCTATGAGGTGACATCCGTTCTGGGTGGTAAGCTGATTGATTTCGAAGGGCATTCAGTGCGTTTGGCGCGCTCCTTGGGTGAGTTGGATATGCGCAATCCCATCTCCAAGGAGGATCTGCTGGAGGTGCACCGCGAGTTGGTGCGCGTCAATGAGATCGACGAGGGGTTGATCTATTTGCAGGTCACGCGCGGGTCGGACGGGGACCGTGATTTTGCGTTTCCTGATCCCGAGACGACGGAGCCTACGATTGTGTTGTTCACGCAGAACAAGCCGGGGTTGGCAGACAGCCCTGCGGCGAAAAAGGGCGCTAAGGTGATCTCGATTGAAGACATCCGTTGGGGCCGGCGTGACATCAAGACGGTGCAACTGCTTTATCCGTCCATGGGCAAGATGATGGCCAAAAAAGCCGGATGTGATGATGCGTGGATGGTCGAGGACGGGATGGTGACCGAAGGGACGTCGAACAACGCCTATATCGTGAAGGGCAACAAGATCATCACCCGCCACCTTGGGACCGAAATTTTACACGGAATTACACGGGTGGCTATCCTGCGCTTTGCGCGCGAAGCGCAGATGGAGGTTGAGGAGCGGTCCTTTTCGATTGAGGAAGCGCAGGGGGCGGATGAAGCGTTTACGACTTCTGCCAGTGCGTTTGTGATGCCTGTGGTCGAGATTGACGGTGTGAGCTTGGGCGAGGGTGTGCCGGGCAAGGTAGCTTTGCGCCTGCGCGAGATTTATATCGACGAGATGCGTAAGGCGGCTGTCTGAGGTCGGCTTACACGTTTGATGAGTTGTGCGGTGCGAGGGTCATTTCACACCGCATGTACCAGCGCTGTCCAGAGCGTTTGGTGTGGCGGATGGGTATTATCCATAACCCGCTCGTGCGAGATCAGCAGCATCGATAATCGAGACATTGATATTGCCGATATCCGCTGATGTCAGGCCGTTGAGAATAGCCACTTCGTCACCTCGCCAGAAGGCACGCACTGCATTCTGCTGGCTGTCAAAGCGAAAATCAACGTCTTCGAAAGAGTCGTTGGCCTGCGGGACGAATAGTGTGAGCGCGTCTTCATTCACACTGAAATCGTCAATGATGATCGCCTCGGTTTCTGTATTGGGGGGCTGGACCACGGCAAAAAAATCGGCACCTGTGCCGCCAAATAGAAGATCGCCGTTGTCGCCAATCAGGGTATCGTCACCACTGCCGCCATAGAGAGTATCGGATGGGTCGGGAGTATTTGTTGTACCAAATGCGGCAAGGAAATCGTCTCCTTGATCCCCGTAGATGGTATCACTGCCTCTGGTGTCGAGAATACCGTCGTCGCCGCTGCCGCCACGAATAAGATCATCGCCACGGTCGAAATTCGTATCGTCTTCGACCAAGTAAGTATCATCGCCATCGCCAAGGAATACACGGTCATCGCCGTCGCCGCCCACGGCGGCATCGTTGCCCTCGCCTGCAAACACAGTGTCACTGCCAGTGCCTGCATCAATAGAGTCGTCGCCTGCAAAGCCCTGAATGAAGTCGTTACCGCCACGGCCCAGCAGGTCGTTGGCTGTTGCATTGCCCGCTATTCGGTCATTCGCGGAACTTCCCTCAAAGTCGTCTGCTCCCGCATCAAGGATGGTGGTGATTGTCTCACCGGATGCGGTATCTTGTGATTCCTCTTCAGGCAGGTCGGTGGAAACATCATCAGCTTCGCTGTCTTCGGTGGAGGAGTCTGTATCCATAGCTAAGGTGATGCCAAGAAAGCCTGTGATGAGCAGAAGCGCGAGCATAGAGAACTGTTCCCTTGTTAGATTTCGACCCCGAAATACTTTAGGAATGGGTCGAAATTACGTCTAATTTTAGGAGGTTAGGTGTTTCTCTCTGTGATCGTCCGCAGTAAGTGGCACAATACGTGCAGTCTATTTCTTGCCCACATTTTCTTCAAAGGCAATTTTGAAGGCTTCCTGCTGAGCACCTGTGGCATCTGTTTGGTAGTTGGCTTTCCACGCGTCCATACTCATCCCGTAGAACAGCTCACGCGCTTCCATTTTGCCGATCTCGATGCCACCCTCGGCGGCGGCTTCTTGATACCAGCGGCTCAGGCAGTTGCGGCAAAAGCCGGTGAGATTCATCATGTCGATGTTTTGTACATCGGTGCGATCCTCCATCAGATGCTTTTGCATGCGGCGAAAGGCGGCGGCTTGAAATTCGATTTCTTGTTGTGTGTGCTCTGACATGGGGGCTCCTGTTGCTTTTGTATGAAATGGGGTGTGTGATTTCTGGATCAAGGTATCCTGCCTTTGCCGCACTGTCACCGGATTGAAACAGTTTTCGGGTTCAAGTTGGATAATGCACGCGGTATGCCAATGTGAAATCCACGCGAGGGGCGATATGCGCCTCATGCGCGCTGCAAAAAAATTAGGAGCGACCCAGATGAGACGCCAACGCAATGTAAAGATCGTAGCAACCCTTGGGCCCGCGTCTGATTCACATGAGATGATCAAGCTTCTGCACCAAACGGGTGCGGATGTGTTTCGCCTGAACATGAGCCACGGCAGCCATGAGGAAATCCGCGCCAAACATGCGATGATCCGTGCGGTGGAGGCCGAGACGGGGTCGAGCATTTGTATTCTGGCGGATCTGCAGGGCCCCAAACTGCGTGTAGGGGTCTTTTCCGGTGATAGTGAGGAGCTGGTTGAGGGGGCTGCGTTCCGCCTTGATCTTGACCCCACGGAGGGCAATGCCAGTCGTGTGTGCCTGCCGCATCCGGAGATTTTTGCTGCCCTTGAAAAAGGGTCCTCATTGCTGGTGAATGACGGGAAGATCAGGCTCAAGGTTGTGCGCTGTGGCGATGATTTTGCTGAGTGTGAGGTCATTATTGGCGGCGTTATTTCCAACCGCAAGGGCGTCAACGTGCCTGATGTTGTGCTGCCCTTGGCAGCGCTGAGCGATAAGGATCGTGCCGATCTGGAGTTTGTTTGTGACTTGGGCGTCGACTGGCTTGCGCTGAGTTTTGTGCAGCGGCCCGAAGATGTCGAAGAGGCACGGGTGCTGGCCAAGGGGCGCGCAGCGCTGCTGTCGAAGATCGAGAAGCCCTCGGCGGTAGAGCGGTTTGACGATATCCTAAGGGTGAGTGATGGGATCATGGTGGCGCGGGGCGATCTGGGGGTTGAGCTTCCGGTGGCCGCTGTGCCGCCTATTCAAAAGCGGCTGGTGCGGCGCTGTCGTGCGGTTGGCAAGCCTGTGATCGTGGCGACCCAGATGCTTGAGAGCATGATCGAGAGCCCGATGCCCACGCGGGCCGAAGTGTCGGATGTGGCCACGGCGATCTATGAGGGCGCGGACGCGGTGATGTTGTCGGCAGAATCAGCAGCGGGCAGTTATCCCGTTGAAGCGGTCACCACGATGGACAACGTCGCCATCGAGGTGGAGCGTGACCCGACCTACACCCAGATTATCGAAGCAAGCCGGACGGCGTCGCGCTCTGGCATTGCTGATGCGATGGTTGTGGCCGCGCGCGAGATTGCGGAGACGACGGACGTGAAAGCGATCTGCTGCTTTACCCATTCCGGCACCACAGCGCTGCTTACAGCGCGGGAGCGGCCACGGGTGCCGATCATTGCGCTGACCCCGCTTGAGCGTACTGCGCGTCGCCTCGCCCTGAGCTGGGGAGTGAACTGTGTACTGACGGAAGAGTTGGACCGGTTTAAGAAGGCAGTGGTAAGTGCGGTGCGTGCGGTGCGCGATGAGGGTTTCGCCTCCGAGCAGGACCATGTGGTGGTCATTGCGGGCGTGCCTTTCAACGTTCCGGGAAGTACGAATATCTTGCGTGTTGCACCCTGTGATGAACGTTTGATTTTCGCCGCCGATCCAGAGTAACGTTTGGTTAACCATTCACACGGAGACCTATAATGGATTCAGATCTGGTGCTTGTTATCGGACTTGTTTTGGCGGCTTTGACGATTCCTTCGATTCTTTCCGCGCTGTCGGACAATCGCGCCCCGCGGGCTTCTGCGATCACAATCTTGATTGCGGGGGGCCTCATCGTTTTTGCCGTTCTGGACAAGCCGGGTGGATATCAGTTGGCGAATTTGCCGGAAATCTTTGTGAACGTGATCGCGCGCTTTATGCCTTAGGCAAATTGCGCAGGACGGTGATCCGCTCTTGCGTTGTGGCGCGGTGCATCCTATAGCCCAATCTCATTCCTGCGTTGCCGGCTCAAGTGGCATGCCGAGCAGCGCTTAAACTGTAGACTATTAGGAGACAGAAATGCCCAAGATGAAGACGAAATCGAGCGCCAAAAAGCGCTTTAAGATCTCGGCGACCGGCAAGGTCATCGGTAGCCAGGCTGGCAAACAGCACGGCATGATCAAGCGGAGCAATAAGTTCCTGCGTAATGCACGCGGCACGACAGCACTTTGTCCTGCCGATGCCAAGATCATCAAGGGCTTTATGCCCTACGACCGCTAAGGAGAGCCGATATGTCACGTACAAAAGGTGGTACAGTTACCCACGCCCGTCACCGTAAGGTCGTCAAAGCAGCCAAAGGTTATTATGGCCGCCGCAAGAGTACCTTTAAGGTCGCACGCCAGGCCGTCGACAAGGCCAACCAATACGCAACCCGCGACCGTAAGAATCGCAAGCGCAATTTCCGCGCATTGTGGATCCAGCGGATCAACGCGGCTGTTCGCGCGCACGACGCCGAACTGACGTATTCACGCTTCATCAATGGCCTGAACCTTGCCGGTATCGAAGTTGACCGCAAAGTTCTTGCTGATTTGGCCGTGAACGAGCCCGAATCGTTTACTGCGATTGTGAAGCAGGCACAGGCATCACTGGCCGCGTAAGCGCCTTCGATGTTTGAGAGAATTGAAAGCCACTCCTTCGGGGGTGGCTTTTTTCTTGTCTAAGACGGTTGTTCCGGAGGGGGCTGCGTTGGGTCTGTATCTGCCTATGGCCAATGCAATTTTAGCTATGACGGTGTTGCAACCGGCCACCCGCCCCAAAGAGACACTATTGGTCGTAGCGCTTGTTATTGGTGGCATGATCTATAGTGCAGACATGTTGTGCGAACCATCGGGTGCTACTGCGGTGGAGGGCACCTTTCAGGTGATTGTGCTTGCTGCGATGTTGGTCTCGCGCGTGGCTTTTTCTCGACAGCATTTTCCCACATTTGCCCAGCTTACCGACGAACACGGGCTTAAACTATCGGCTATGCCCGTATGGCGGCGGCGCGCTTTCCTCTCAGCTTGTTTGTGGGGGCAATTTGTCAGATGTGGGAACACCGTCTGCAATCACATGAAAGGCCTGTTTATCGCAGGTAAAGATCGCCATTTCCGGACCAGTATAGGACTTTGGATCGTCCAGTGTCCCTACCTTTAGCACCAGAAGCGGGCGACCGGGCAACCGCGTGAGTAGATGTGTGCCGCAAGTTCCGCAGAAATCACGGGTGCGCGGCGTGTCGAGATCGCCGCGGGTGAATTGTGCAGGCGTGCCTTTGGTATAGGTGAAGCCCTCCTCGGGCATCATCATGAAATAGTTTGGCCCGCCCCCCGAGATATACTGGCATTCGCGACAGTGGCATTGCGCCTGCCAAACGGGTGCCCCTTCGGCCGCATAGGTGATTTCGCCGCAATAGCATCTTCCTGTGGTTGTCATGGGGTGCCTCCTTTTGAGATGCTTGAGGCTATGGGCGGGGGCCTGCTGTTGTCCAGCACATTGGCGGTAGGGCGCGCAAATTTCCAATATTGTTGGTCCGTTTTATACGAAAAAGCGGGGCGGCGCGCATATGTTACGGGTGGCTTATCGGGCCGTATGGGTTGCGTTTGCGCGCGGTTCTGGTAGCAGGTTTGGACATTCTCAAGGACGCATGTGATATGGACGATCTTAAGCAAAAATACCTTAGCCAGATTGCAAATGCGGGCGACGAAGCCGCACTTGAAGACATCCGTCTGGGTGCCGTTGGCAAGAAGGGCGAGGTCGCGCTCAAGATGCGCGAGCTGGGTAAGATGACCCCTGAAGAGCGTCAGGTGGCCGGTCCCGCGCTGAATGCTTTGAAGGACGAGATTAATTCCGCGCTGAGTGCCAAGAAGGCCGCGTTGGGCGATGCAGCTTTGGATGAGCGTTTGCGCTCCGAATGGCTCGACGTGACGTTGCCGTCGCGGGGGCGGCCTGCGGGGACGTTGCATCCGGTGTCTCAGGTCACAGAAGAGCTGACCGCGATCTTTGCCGAGATGGGGTTTTCCGTGGCCGAGGGGCCGCGCATTGACACTGACTGGTACAACTTTGACGCGTTGAACATTCCGGGTCACCACCCTGCGCGCGCGGAGATGGACACGTTCTATATGGCGCGCGCCGAGGGTGATGAGCGTCCGCCGCATGTCCTGCGCACGCACACCAGCCCCGTGCAAATTCGCACGATGGAGGCCGAAGGCGCCCCCCTGCGCATCATCTGTCCCGGTGGTGTGTACCGTGCGGATTATGACCAGACGCATACCCCGATGTTCCATCAGGTCGAGGGGTTGGCGATCGACAAAGACATCTCCATGGCGAACCTGAAATGGACGCTGGAGGAGTTCTTCTCTGCGTTCTTCGAGATTGACGGCATCAAAACCCGCTTCCGCGCCTCGCACTTCCCGTTCACGGAGCCATCGGCAGAGGTGGATATCCAATGCTCGTGGGTTGATGGCCAGCTGCGCATTGGTGAGGGTGACGGATGGATGGAAGTTCTGGGCAGTGGCATGGTCCACCCCAACGTGCTGCACGCTGGCGGGATTGATCCCGACGTCTGGCAGGGCTTTGCCTTTGGCATGGGGATCGACCGGATTGCGATGCTGAAATATGGTATCCCCGATTTGCGGGCGTTCTTTGATTCCGATTTGCGCTGGTTGCGGCACTACGGGTTCGCGAGCTTGGACCAGCCGAATTTGCATGGTGGGTTGAGTAGATAGTCTTATAGGGAGAGTTTTGCTGGTGAAGTTATTTCAACATGAAAACCGTCAAGCGTCAGAAGAGAGCCGCTTGCTTTATGCACGTTTTGAAGTTGCATACACGCTTGTCGAGTTTCTGGCTGCGATATTGTTCATCATCGGATCAATCATGTTTTTCTATGAAACTATGCAGACAGCAGGCACATGGATGTTTTTGATCGGCTCTTTTTTCTTTGCTACGAAACCGACGTTGCGTGTAATTCGAGAAATCAAGCTTTACCGGATGGGCGATGTTGCCGACTTGGCGCAACGCTACCGAGACTAGGATACTGATATGAAATTCACACTCTCTTGGCTCAAAGAGCACCTCGACACGACGGCTTCGGTCGATGAGATCACTTATGCTCTGACCGACCTTGGTCTTGAGGTTGAGGGGGTCGAGGATCGTGGCGCAAAGCTGCGCGATTTCACCTTGGGTTTTGTGAAATCCGCTGAGAAGCATCCCGATGCGGACCGTCTGCGTGTGTGTCAGGTCGAGACGGACGAGGGGCTGCAACAGATCATCTGTGGTGCCCCCAATGCGCGGGAGGGGATCACTGTCGTGATCGCCAAGCCCGGTGTTTATGTCCCCGGCATTGATACGACGATTGGCGTCGGCAAAATTCGCGGGATCGAAAGTTTTGGCATGATGGCCTCTGAGCGGGAGCTGGAGCTGTCGGAAGAACACGACGGGATTATCGAGCTGCCCTCGGGCAATGTCGGCGACAGTTTCACCGATTGGCTGGCCGAGAATGACCCGTCCAAAGTGGACCCTGTGATCGAGATTGCGATTACGCCAAACCGTCCCGATGCGCTGGGTGTGCGCGGGATTGCGCGTGATCTGGCCGCGCGTGGTTTGGGCAAGCTCAAGGCGCGTGATGTGGAGGCGGTGGAGGGCACCTTTTCCTCTCCCGTCAGTGTGAGCATTGATGAGGACACGCTCGAGCAATGTCCGGTGTTTTATGGCCGCGTTATTCGCGGTGTGAAGAATGGGCCGTCGCCTGTTTGGTTGCAGGATAAGCTGCGCGCGATTGGCCTGCGGCCGATTAGCTTTCTCGTCGATGTGACGAACTTCTATACCTATGACCGCAACCGCCCGCTGCATGTCTTTGACGCGGATAAGATTGGCGGCAATGCCCTGCGTGTGCACCGCGCCAAGGGTGGCGAGACGCTGATGGCGTTGGACGATAAGGAGTATACGTTCGCCGAGGGCATGACGCTGATCTCGGACGCGAACGGTGTCGAAAGCATTGCGGGTGTGATGGGCGGTTTGCCCTCTGGCGTGACCGAAGAGACGGTGAATGTGTTCCTTGAGGCCGCCTATTTTGATCCGGTGCGCACGGCCTATACGGGCCGCGCGCTCAAGGTTAATTCTGATGCGCGCTACCGGTTTGAGCGCGGGATTGATCCTGCGTGGACGCCCGAGGGGATCGAGCATGCCACGCGGATGATCATGGAACACGCGGGCGGAGAAGCCTCTGACGTGGTGGTTGCGGGTAAGGTACCTGACACAAGCCGCGCCTATAAGCTCAATGCAAAGCGGGTAATTTCGCTCGTCGGGATGGACATTCCCGAGGCGACACAGCGGCAGTCGCTGACAGCGCTTGGCTTCCGCTTGGAAGGCGATATGGCCCATGTGCCAAGCTGGCGTCCCGATGTGCAGGGTGAGGCCGATCTGGTGGAGGAAGTGGCGCGGATTGCATCGCTGACCCGGCTGGAAGGGGTGCCTTTGCCGCGCCTGACCGCTGGTGTGCCGCGTCCCGTAATGTCGCCTGTTCAAAGACGCGAAGTGGCTGCACGGCGCACGGCGGCGGCACTCGGGTACAACGAATGTGTGACCTACAGCTTTATTGACCAGCCCTCTGCGGCGTTGTTCGGCGGTGGTACGGATGCGACGCGTCTGGAGAACCCGATCAGCAATGATATGAGCCACATGCGCCCCGCGCTGTTGCCCGGATTGTTGCAAGCGGCGGCACGTAATCAGGCACGTGGCTTTGCCGATATGGCGTTGTTCGAGGTTGGACCTGCGTTCAGTGGTGGTGAGCCCGGCGAGCAACATATGCTTGTGTCTGGCCTGCTGGTGGGGCGTACGGGACCGAAGGATGTCCTTGGGTCTGCGCGTGATGTTGACGTGTTTGATGTCAAAGCGGATGCCGAGGCGATCCTCGCCGCGATTGGTGCACCGGCGAAGGTGCAAATTTTGCGCGGTGCGGACGATTGTTGGCACCCCGGGCGTCACGGCAAGATTTGCTTGGGACCCAAAAAGGTCTTGGGCATCTTCGGTGAGGTGCACCCTAAAGTGCTGAACGAGATGGGGGTAAAGGGGCCTGCGATGGCGTTTACCCTCTATCCTGCCGAGGTGCCGTTGAAGCGCAAGTCGGGGGCCACGCGGCCTGCGTTGAAGGTCAGCGACCTTCAGGCGGTCGAGCGTGACTTTGCCTTTGTTGTGGATGCCGATATTGAGGCGCTTACCCTGGTCAACGCGGCGATGGGTGCGGATAAGGCGCTGATTGATGATGTACGTATCTTCGATGAATTCATCGGCGGTAGTCTGGGGGAAGGGAAAAAATCCCTCGCGCTCACGGTGCGTTTGCAACCGCGTGAAAAGACGCTGAAAGATGCGGATATCGAGGCTGTCGGCGCCAAGGTTGTGGCATCTGTTGCCAAGGCCACGGGTGGCGTGCTGCGCGGATAAATGCGGGCCCTGCGCCTGTTAAGGGCGCTGGGTTTTAGCTTAAAGGCCAAATGAAGAAGCCGTTGGATTTGGAGAAATTTGTGATGTTGAAAGTCTATTTGTCGGGTGAAATTCATTCCGATTGGCGTGAGCAGATTGTCGACGGTGCGGCGGAGCTTGATGTGGAGTTCTCAGGACCTGTGACGGACCATGCGGCGAGTGATGATTGTGGTGTGGCGATCCTTGGGGCCGAGGCGGACAAGTTTTGGCACGACCGCAAGGGTGCGCAGATGAATGCGATCCGTACGCGTAAGGGGATTGCCGATGCGGATGTTGTGGTGGTGCGATTTGGCGATCAGTACAAGCAGTGGAACGCAGCGTTTGATGCGGGTTATGCAGCGGCGCTGGGCAAGTCTTTGATCATTTTGCACGGGGCTGATCACGCGCATGCGCTGAAGGAAGTTGATGCGGCTGCCTTGGCTGTTGCATCCGAGCCTGCGCAGGTCGTTGATATCTTGCGCTATGTTCTGACGGCGCAGTTGCCCTGATCCTGAGTGCTGTTTTGGCTTCGGTTCTGGTCACGGCATCGGTTGGTGTTGATTTCGGCCGGACTGCTGGTTGGTCTTAGCTACCACACTGTCTAGTGGCGCGTTTCGATTGTACCTATTTTCCGCTATTGCCCTTTTGCCTTAGAGAGATCACCCGAACAGCCCGAGCAACAGTTGAGGGACTTTATACCCGCCGTTTCCCCATAGAAATAACCTGCTCGGCGCCTTTTGTTATGCTAGTGTTTTACGCAACGGTACAAAGGGTGGGAAAATCTGCGGCCGATAACACTGTAAGGGAAAAAATAAATGATTAACGAATTCAAAGACTTTATCGCCAAAGGCAACGTCATGGACATGGCAGTTGGTATCATCATCGGTGCGGCCTTCACCGCAATCGTTGGTTCACTGGTAGCCGATATCATTAACCCAATCATCGGCCTGTTTATGGGCGGCGTTGATTTTGCTGGTCTGTCCGCATCCGTTGGCGAAGCGACATTCACATACGGTAACTTCATCATGGCGATCATCAACTTCTTGGTCATCGCATTTGTTGTGTTCATGCTGGTTCGCACCGTGAATAAAGCCAAAGCTGAAGAGCCAGTGGTTGAGGCAGCACCTGCAGGCCCGACACAAGAAGAGCTGTTGGCTGAGATTCTAGTTGCATTGAAGAAGTAAGAAGCCATTCGCTTTCGTAAGATAGAGAAGGGGGTCGCATCGCTGCGGCCCCCATTATTGTTTAGGCGATAGCTTTTTCGGGGGTAATGTAATCCATTCCCAGAGCCTCGCCAACTGCGGCGTAAGTGATCTGGCCCGCGTGGACGTTCAGACCCGCGAGCAGGTGTGGATCGTCCGCGCAAGCTTGCTTCCAGCCTTTGTTGGCCAGTGCCATCAAAAAGGGCATCGTGGCATTGCCGAGGGCGATGGTAGAGGTGCGGGCAACGGCGCCGGGCATGTTGGCCACGCAGTAGTGCATGATGCCGTCTACCTCATAGATAGGATCTTGGTGTGTGGTGGCTTTTGACGTCTCGAAGCAGCCGCCTTGGTCGATGGCCACGTCCACAAGGGCCGCACCGGGCTTAAGCTCGGCCAGTTGGGCGCGAGTGATCAACTGTGGCGCGGCTGCACCGGGGATGAGGACCGCACCGATGATCATGTCGGCCTGACGGGCCAACTCAATTGTGTTGCCAGCGGAGGCGAAGCTTGTTTTGAACACACCGCCGAAGGCATCATCGAGGTAGCGCATGCGCGGAAGCGAGCGGTCGAGAACGGTGACGTCTGCGCCCATTCCGGCGGCGACGCGTGCGGCGTGGGTGCCGACGACACCGCCGCCGATCACGACAACACGCGCAGGGCCAACACCAGGAACGCCGCCCATCAAAACACCGCGCCCGCCGTTGGCTTTTTGCAGGGTCCATGCGCCGACTTGGGGGGCGAGTTTACCTGCTACTTCGGACATTGGGGCCAGCAGGGGAAGGCCGCCGTTGCGGTCGGTGACTGTCTCATAGGCGATGCAGGTCGCACCGGAGGCGATGAGGTCTTTGGTTTGCTCGGGATCAGGCGCAAGGTGCAGATAGGTGAACAGAACTTGCCCTTCGCGCAGCATTTTGCGCTCGACGGCTTGGGGTTCTTTCACTTTGACGATCATATCGGCAGCGGCGAAAATCTCGGCTGCGGTGGCGATGATTGTGGCACCTGCGGCAACATAATCGGCATCTTCAAAACCGGCACCTGTGCCTGCGTTTGTCTCGATGATGACCTTGTGACCGCTTTGCACGGCCTCAAGAGCGGCGTTTGGTGTCATACCGACGCGGAATTCTTGGGGTTTGATCTCTTTTGGGCAACCGATTTTCATGGATTCTCTCCTCCTCCGATGATTGAGATGAGAGATACTCTTGTAGCACTGCAATTAACTGGCGATTATGGGTCGCTTGATGTGCATTTATTAGAATAATGTGTTGTAGAACGTCACTTTTACGCAAAGGTATTGCGCATATGTTGGATAGTATAGACCGAAAGCTCCTCGCCGCGTTGCAGCGACGCGGGCGTATGTCGAATGCAGAGCTATCGGAGCAGGTGAACCTGTCGCCCTCTGCGTGTCACCGCCGTGTGCAGCGATTGGAGGTGGAAGGGTATATTCGCGACTATGTTGCTCTGCTGGACCCCCGCAAGCTGGGCGTGCCGACGACTGTGTTTGTCGAGATCACGTTGTCGGGGCAGGCGGATGAGATTTTGGAGGCCTTCGAGAAAGGCGTTCGGCGGATACCTGATGTGCTGGAATGTCATCTTATGGCAGGGACAGCGGACTATCTGCTGAAGGTGGTGGCTGAGGATACGGAAGATTTTGCACGCATTCACCGGCAATATCTGGCGCGGTTGCCGGGCGTGCAGGGCATGCAGTCGAGCTTTGCTTTGCGCACGGTGTGTAAGACGACGGCGTTGCC
>RCND010000665.1_pt1 | contig 19741 bp, 18 predicted proteins | sample 2041351 | NCBI WGS metagenome assembly RCND01 (sample SAMN09708230, study PRJNA481090) | Marine sediment metagenome, whole genome shotgun sequencing project. | biome: marine sediment; feature: ocean; material: sediment; isolation source: Sewage treatment plant 12B marine sediment (STP12B) ... | reverse complement strand
TGGATCGTCGACGATCCAGCGTTCATCGAGCAGTCCGCTGCTGTGTAGAGCATCCTTCGTAAATGGCGTTGCCACGGCAACACAACGCATCCCGGCGGCGATGGCGGCGGCGACTCCGGTGGGGGAATCCTCGATCACGAGGCATTGCGCCGGATCAGCCTGCAACTCAGCAGCGACCAGCAAGTAGATCTCAGGATCGGGCTTGCCGTTGGATACGTCATCGCGAGTCGCGATGAAATCGAAACGGTTGTGTAGTTCGAGGATCTCGAGAACCCTGCTCGCCTCGGCACAATGTGACATCGTGGCAAGCCCGGTCTTGCAGGACATGCGGTTGGCGTACTCCAGCAGCTCGATGTTGTGATCCCAGCGATGCTTCCTAATCACCTCGGGGTCGGCGAGCATTTCGTTGTAGTGCCGGAGACGTACCTGGACGAACGCCTGCCATGCGCTATCGACGCCGAAGCTCGGGGCGACGGCGAGGGCACGTTCTTGCAGCCCGAACTTGTCGACTAGATGAATCGCTACTTCGCGGCGGGGAAGACCGACAACCTCGCTGAATGCGGCGATTACATCGTCGATCGGCAAAGCCGCAGTGCATAGCTCGACGGCAGCTAGAGCGTACGACTGTGCCTTCAGCTTCTCTGTCTGCACCAGGGTGCCATCTAGATCGAAGATCATTGTTGTGATTGGAGTCATCAGCGCTGGCAACGTCCGATCGCTAGTTTCCATTCCGGAGGTATCTATGGAGATTGTGTATACGAAGTCGTTCTGGGAGATGGACATGGCGTTCGTTTCCAATCCCATGCAGACATTTGTGCAGCGAGTCGCCGCCGACGGTTTCGATGGAACCGAGATGTTCCTACCACTGATTGCGGACTCGCCGGAGACGATCTTGGCGCTGCATGAAGACCATGGTCTGTCGCATCGGGTTATCGACATCATCACCGAAGGAGCGACACCGGACGCACATCGGGAGAGCTTTGACATGGCCGTTGACCGTGCCCTGACCTACCAGCCGATGCTTATCAACAGCCACACCGGCCGGGACATCTTCTCGTTCGAAGAGAACGTCGCCCTATACCGCCATGCGATTACCCGCAGCATCGAGGTTGGGGTACCGATCGTGCACGAAACGCACCGCTTCCGACCGACATACTCCGCGATAGAAACTCGCCGCTATGTCGAAGCGATCCCTGATTTGTACCTCAATGCTGACTTGTCTCATTGGATGGTTGTCCACGAATCCGACCTCAGTGACCAGCAGGAAACTGTCGATCTGGCGTTGCGTCGCAGCCGCCACATTCACGCCAGAGTCGGCTTCGAGGAAGGGCCACAGATCAACGACCCACGTGCTCCGGAATGGGCGGGGCATGTTGATCGTCATGTGGCCCTATGGCAGCAGATTGTCGATCACTGCCGCAACGTCGGCGTCGCCGCTCTGGCGATCACCCCCGAGTTCGGGCCGGCTCCTTACGTGCCAACCATCCCCTACACCCAAATGCCGGTTGTTGATGTTTGGGAAGCCAACGTCTTCATGAAAGACCTGCTTCGGCAGCGCCTGTCCTAGCGACGCTGCAGCTTGCCGAGGAGCCGCAGGATCTCCAGATAGAGCCACACGATCGTGACGATCAGGCCGAACCCGGCGTACCAGTCCATCCACTTTGGTGCACCGGCGGCGACCCCCCGCTCTATCAAGTCGAAGTCGAGCAGCAGGTTGAATGCAGCAAGAGCGATTACTGCCAGGCTGAAGAGAATTCCGAAGGGACCGGAATCCCACACCAGCGGCATATTCACGCCCAGGAACGACAGGGCAAACGTCGCCAGGTAGAACACAAAGATGGCCGCAGTGGCACCGACGACGACCGAACGCATCCGATCTGTGACCCGGATCGTCCGCGTCATGTACAGAATCACCATGACCATGACGGTGACGAATGTCGCCATGATGGCGTTGGTGACGATGCCCTCGCCGTATAGGTTCTGATAGACGTTGGAAATGACACCGACCAATGCTCCCTCGACAACTGCATAGATCGGGCCGATGACGGGTGTCCACTGGGGGCGGAGCGCTCCTGCGATGACAGCAATGAAGCCGAAAATGATTGCGCCGATGGTCCAGGTCGGGAAATTCTCCAACGAGACTTGGGTCCACCCCCAGATCGCAGCCGGAATGAACAGAGCAAACAGAATGAACGTGGATCGGCCGACCCCACCCAGGGTCATCCGGTCGCCGGCGTCGACGATCGGACCTTGTTGTTGCTTCTCGAATCCTCTGGTGAGAACGGGGTTGGCCATCAGGAACCTTTCAGGGTGAGAGGTGATTGTGCCAGAAATCTCAGCTTGAGCCGTCGCGATGCTCGACCGGAAGATGGCGGTGAGCCAACGAATGCGCCTCTTCAACCAGTGATTCAACCACCCGATCACGGGTGAGCTCGAAACGGTCGGCGAATTCAGCCTTGAGCGCGGCGAGGACGTCGTCGTTGCGAAGTCCCGGTTGGACATCGCCCAGTGTCCCGGCGGTATGGGGTCGCCACTCCAGTTCGAGGGCGCGGTAGACGGGAATTAGCGCTCGTTGCAGCAGGTCCGTCCGGTTGACCGTGATCACGCCACCGACGTGGGCGGCGCGCTTGGCGAGGCGTTGCCCAACCCCCATCAGCTTGATTCGGTGGCCGTGATGGATGCTGAACTCGCCGGGGCAATACTCGCCGGGTACCTCCCCGATGCCGCTATCTACGCCGAGACGTGCAAAGGCAGCTACCACCAGTTCGCTCATCTCCTGGAATCTTTTGTGGATAGTGGTGCGGGGATCAGGGTCGGCGACCGCCAGAGAGAAGGCGATGGTGTGCTCGGTGAACACGGCGGCGCGGCCACCAGCAAGTCGCTCCACCGCCGTGAATCCTGCGTCGTGGGCGGCGGCGACTGCGGCAGGGTATTGCGGCGCCACGGCATCGCGCCTGCCGAACGCAACCTCGCGCCCCGGGACGTACAGACGGATGGTCGGCGCCATGTCTCCGGCGGAGATTTTGTCGAGAATCAGCTTGCTGAGCGCGGTGTCCAAGCCAGGTTCTTCTGGCCATGATCCTCCGAGAAGCTGAAGAGAAGTTGGCACCAGCGGCAGCGTAGCCGGAGATGCGATGGCTACGGCGGTGGCGGGGTTATCCTTTCTCACGTACTGAGCTAGCCAGGATCCTCTTTGAAGCGCACCGCTGTTATTGCCGCCGCCATCTTGCTCCTCACCGCCTGCGGTGATGAGGGCCTACTCGATGGTCTTGGGGATAGGTCTGTCATTGCGGTGCATGGCGAAACCTCGACAACCTCAACGACCATAGAAGTGATTCGTGCGGAGACTCCGGTTGGTGCGATAAGGGCCTCGGATGTCGTTTGGTACAACGATGGTCTTGAAGGCGAAGGCGTTGGCGTTCCCAACGTTGTCATCTCGACGGTGTGGAACCGTGGCGACGGGGCAACCTCGGTGATCCAAGCAACCAGGGCAGAAATCGCAACTTCCCTACCCGGGATTCAGTTCCCTGAGTTGCTCCCCGAAACGGTCGGATGGATAACAAGCCAATTGGTTTTTGACGCAGCATCCGGAACCCTGGGGGCCAATACCTCCGCCCAGTTCGGTCTCTGGCATACGGAGCCCTATTCAGCGGACGGTGGCCGGACTGCCGTGCTCCGTGTCCGCCCCGCAACCGGTTCGGACCTAATCGGTTCGATCTCAGCAGAAGAGACAACAAGCGGTCTCGACCTGTCCTGGGTTGCTGAATCGTTCCACTACCTGGTGTCATGTCCGATCGATCTCCAAGACGAGGCTTGCTGGGCGATGGCCGAGTCGCCGATGCCTCTCGGCTTGCTGCTTCCTGAAGAAGTAGCACCCACCGAGTAGAGCGCGTTAAGGGCCGCATCTGATCTCTCCTAAGGTGGCGGCGACGTAACCCGCGGTCGATGGCAAGAACCTCTGCCGTCTCCCACAACGGAAGGCACACATCATTCACGGTGGTGGCTGGTGGTCCTATGTTCGCTACGACGAAGATCAGGATCGCCCTCAGCTAAACAGGACCCTGCTGCGGCGGGTGCTCAACTACGGCCTCGCCTACAAAAAAGAGATGGGTGTCGTCATGCTGACGATCCTCATCATCTCGTTGCTCTCGTTGCTTCCCCCTCTGCTTATCGGCGACCTGATCGACAATGCGATCCCAAACGAGGATCTTGGCCGGGTAACGGTGCTCGGCATTGGAATGGTGCTGGTGCCCCTGCTCAACGGTGGCTTTGGCGTCTGGCAGCGATGGGCGTCTGCCACGATCGGTGAGGGGATCATCTTTGATCTTCGTCGCCAGCTGTTTGCCCATCTGCAGCGCATGTCTTTGGGCTTCTTCACCGCAACTCGTACCGGCGAGCTGATGAGTCGGCTCAACAATGATGTTGTCGGTGCCCAGCAGGCGGTCACCGGGACCTTCGTCAGCCTGGCCGCCAACTTGGTGTCGGTAGCCGCCACCCTGGTGGTAATGGCCTTGCTCGAGTGGCGGTTGACGTTGCTGGCGCTGGTGATTCTGCCCGTGTTCATCGTCGTGTCGCGTCGGGTGGGTCGAATGCTCCGGCAGGTACGTCGCCAGCAACTGGAACAGAACGCCGAAATGAACGCTCTGATGCAAGAGACCCTCGGTGTCTCGGGAGCCCTATTGGTGAAGCTGTTCGGACGCACCAGCTATGAAGACGATCGGTTCGAAGAACGAGCCGGCCGGGTGCGAGACTTGGGCGTTCGTCAAGCCACCATTGGAAGGTGGTTCTTCATGGCGCTTGGCGTGATGAGTGCGCTCGGCACCGCAATCGTCTTTTGGATCGGGGCGACGCTCGTGATCAACGGGGACATCAAGGTTGGTGTCCTTGTGACGCTGTCGTTCTACCTCAACAACCTTTACGGTCCGCTATCGGGCCTTACCAATGCCCGCGTCGAGTTTGCGATGTCGCTGGTGTCGTTCGAAAGGGTCTTCGAAGTCCTCGACATGGAGCACGACATCGTCGAACCGGACGATGCAACCGATCTCGGTCCGGTCCAAGGGACTGTGGAGTTCGATGATGTCTGGTTCTCCTACGCCGGTCATCAAGGCCTGCAGGCGATTCGTCGCTATGGATGGGGCGGGATCACCGAGGGTGATGACGGCCCGGCTGGGGAGACCGCGCACACTTGGGCTCTGCAAGGTGTGTCCTTCGAGGTTCGGCCGGGAGAACTTGTTGCGCTAGTTGGGCCAAGCGGTGCCGGCAAGACGACATCCACCTATTTGGTCCCGCGTATCTACGATGCCGATCGGGGTACGGTCCGGATTGACGGCCACGACATCAAAGGCGTGCGGCTGGAATCGTTGGCAGGGTCGATCGGTGTCGTTACCCAGGAGACGTACCTCTTTCACGACACGATTGCTGCCAACCTTCGTTATGCCCGACCCGACGCAAGCGACGAAGAACTGCGTTCCGCAGCCGAAACCGCCAACATCGACGAACTGATCGACGGTCTCTCCGATGGCTACGAGACGGTGGTCGGGGAGCGGGGTTACCGCCTATCCGGTGGCGAGAAGCAACGGATCGCCATCGCCAGGGTGATCCTGAAGGACCCACAAATCCTCATCCTGGACGAAGCGACCTCACATCTCGATGCCCACTCGGAGGCACTCATCCAAGAGGCCTTGGAACGAGTGATGAGGGGCCGGACGTCCCTAGTCATCGCCCACCGCCTCTCGACGATCCTGGCCGCCGACCGCATCCTGGTCATGGATGGCGGGCAGCTTGTCGAATCGGGGAGCCACGAGGAGCTTCTTGCTGTCGACGGTTTGTACGCCTCGCTGTATCGCACCCAGTTTGCCGGCGACGATGCGCCAACCGTCGCCAATAGTCCTGACCCCCGCTAGCGTCCACACCATGTTCAGGGTCGTCATAGCAATTCTGGTATTGATCGTCGCCGCTTGCGGTTCGGCCGGCGTGTCACCGACAACCGTGTCGCCCGGCGTTTCGATAACGACGACCACCACCGTTGCAGCGACGATTGCCCCGACGACAACGGCTTCTCTCTCCGAGCCTCCCACCACTATTGCAGCCGGCCCTGCTGCCGATTGCGCCCACGTTGTGGATGTCACCATCGAGCAGAATGGTGACGCCTTCACCGTCGCCACCACCGTTGCCTCGGGAGACACCGGGTGGGACAAGTACGCAGATGCGTGGCAAGTGTGGGACCCAGACGGAGCGGTGCTTGGTGAACGAATCCTGACCCATCCTCATGAAACCGAGCAGCCGTTTACCAGGAGCCTGAGCAACGTCGTGATTCCAGATGATGTCGATGCGGTCACAGTTGCTGCACGAGATCTGGTGCTCGGATTCTGTGGCGACACGTTGACTATCGAGGTACCCCGGTCATGACGTATCCGGTGTGGGTCGAGGGAGAGTGGGTCGATGTCCCGGTGCCCTCGATGGCCGGAGAGGCTTTGGTCGTGCCCAACGTGGCCGCCATTGTCCTTTCGCAAGACCGCGCTCAGATGCTATTGCAGCGGCGAGACAAGGTCGGGGAACCGGTTCGCGGACGACTCGAGATCCCCGGAGGGCGTTGGGGGGCTGGAGAGGCGCCGGAAGACGCAGTCGCGCGCGAGGTTCGTGAGGAAGCCGGTATCGAGCTGGTTGAGCCCGTTGCCGGGGTCAGCCGACTCGAACTCGGTGAGCACAAATCCTGTGGGGCGGTCCATCCTGTGGCTGTCGTTAACGGTCTCGACGGCACCTACCCATCGCTGCACGTCGTGTTCGAGTGCATTGGTGCCGGCGAACCGAGACCCCAACCGGGGGAAACGGCCGACCCGCGCTGGTGGCCATTGGATGAGGTGCGCGCCATGCTCCGCAACGATCCAGATGGGTTCGTTGACCAGACTCGTGCCATGTTGGTCGTGTACTTTGGCGACTAGTCAGGCGTCGAGTTCCTGAGGGTCCTGTTCAGCAACTTCTGGAACTCCGGGTGGGAGTACGAGCACCGGTCGCCCGGACTCGATCATGACCCGAGCCGAAACGCTCTCCCAGGCCGATTGGTCAAAGATCTGGCGGGTCGCCCCGAGCAGCACCACATCTACCTGAAGTTCCTCTGCGAGCCTCGAGATGGCTCGTGCCGGGTCGCCACCTTCACGAAACACCGTTGTGGACTCGAACCCAGATGACTTCAAGGCGGCACAGACTGGCTCGGTCAAACGCTTGCCGCGCTCTTCGACATAGCGACGCATGATGGCGTCGTCGCTGTCATCGAAAGCGTATTCCTCGGTGAGAGGATGCCAACCCTCCGATCGGAGAGTGTCGAGAAAGCCGCGAGGTACCTCGATAACGGTGGTAACCGTCACTTTGCCGCCTTCACCAAGCAGGTGGCGGGTGAACTCCACAGCGGGCTCCGGGCTAAGTACGCCTGTCGTGGCGATGAGCACATGCATGACGCGAATCATAGGTGATTCGTTCTATAACGGTTCTGTGACGTAGCCCACATCAGGAATTGAGTACCAGCCCGCCGTTCCTCGGTAGGACTGACGCCAGGTACGCTGGGTGCCAAGGGAAGGGATCCGCCATGGCTGACGAGGCAACCCCCGACCTCGAGACAATCAACAAGGTCATGTGGGCCATCCCCAACGCCTTGTGCCTAATTGGATCGCGGTCGGGTGAAGAGTGGAATGGGATGACGCAAAGCTGGGTAAGCCAGGTTTCGATGTGCCCGGTCTTGGTAGCGATCTCAGTTGATGCTCACGCAGTGACCAATCGGCTGATTCGCGAGGGTGGTGCGTTCTCGGTGAACCTGTGGGATCAAGCCGATACCCGTGTGTTTGTGAAATTCTCCAAGCCCGCGGTCAGAGACGGTGACACGTTGAACGGGCGGCCGGTGCGCCTTGGCGTGACGGGTACCCCGATCTTCACTGAGGCAGTTGCCTTCTTCGAGTGCCGTGTTGTCAACACGGTCGAGTTGGGAAGCCATGACCTGTTTATTGGTGAGGTGGCGGCGGCCGGCTTCCATGACGGCAGGGAAGGCAGCCCGGTGGCCAGCATGAGTGATACCCGGATGAAGTACGGCGGCGTGTTGCGCAAAGGACACACCAAGCAGGGCTAACCGGGTCAGATCAGACAGTCTTGGAGGGATTGATGGACATTCGGCTTGATGGCAAGGTTGCGCTCGTTACCGGGGCGAGCCGCGGAATCGGAGAGGCAATCGCCGCGGAGTTTCTCGCTTCGGGAGCAGCCGGGGTGACGATTACGAGTCGCAAACAAGACAACATCACCGCGGCGGCGCAGCGTCTCGATGACCCACGAGTTCTGCCTGTGGTGGCCCGTGCTGACAGCGAGGCCGACGCTGAGGCCGCTGTCGCTGGGACTGTCGCCAAGTTCGGTTCTCTCGATATTCTCGTCAACAACGCCGGCACCAACCCGGCTGCTGGCAACCTCGCTGATGTTGATCTAGGTGCCGTAGTTAAGACCTGGGAAGTCAACCAGCTCGGCCCTCTGTTGTGGTCGAGAGCGGTATGGAAACACTCGATGGCCGACGGCGGTGGTTCGATCGTCAACATTGCCTCGGTCGGCGGCATCAGAGTCGGGCCCATGATCGGCGCCTACAACATCTCCAAGGCTGCCGTAATCCACCTGACTCATCAGCTGGCCAATGAATTTGCGCCGGCGGTCCGGGTCAATGCCGTTGCCCCTTCAGTGGTGAGAACCCGGCTGGCAGCGGCCTTGTGGGACGGCATCGAAGAGCACACCGCCAAAGCCCATCCGCTGCGACGCATCGGCGAACCGGTAGACATCGCCAACGCTGTCGTCTTCCTGGCCTCGGAAGCCGCCTCCTGGATCACCGGGGTAATTCTCCCTGTCGATGGCGGCATCACCGGGGCGGCGGCCGCTCCCGGGTTGGGCGGCTAGGCAGGCCTAGAACGATTCTTCGTACTCGTCGGGTTCGTACCCGGGATAGCCAGCGTCAGTCCAATGGATGTAGGCCTCGGCGCTGGCCACATCGCGACCTTGACCTGATGACATGATGAAGCGATGGTGGAGGAAATCGGTGTAGGCCTGGATTGGCTCGCGTTGGGGTATGTCAACTTTGATGCGTTCCAGGAGTGGTTCGAATACCTGGACCCGCCACATCATTGCTGACAGGTCTTTGGTTGATGCGCTCTTGAACGGCTCGCGGGCCCGGTGGTAGTACAGATCGGAGAGTATCTGACGGGCCTGGTTCTCAGCTGCGTGGAGCCGGGTGAGCCTGCGCAGCCAGCTCGAGTGATAGTTGCGACCACCGACATGGACCTTCATCCGCACTCGGTCTCCGCCGGAGTCATCGGGAACGAGGGATACCTCGCCGACCTCGAAACCCATGTCGTTGAGACGTTGGATCCGCGCCCGAATTAGGTAGCGCTCGTCAGAACTGATCACCGGGTCAACCGTAAGTTCATTCCACAGCGCTTCGTAGCGCTCGATCACGTCGGAACCAAGGGAGAGGTCGGCGTCGTCCAAATCCTTGCCTTGGGAGATGGCGATATCGGCCATCCCTCCGGCGACGTTGGTCTCCATGATCTGCAGGTCGTCGTAGCGTTGTCCGTGAGAAAGCTCCTCGCGCAGCTCGACGGTCTCAGCATCGATCATCAGCGCTTCCACTGCTCCGGCGTCGTATCGGTACAGGACGTTCGACAGCGAGCAGTCGCCCCAGAAACATCCTGCGAGATGAAGCTCAACCAGAAGTCCGGCAAATGCATCGAGAAGCTGGTTGCGGCGTGGCCCGAACCCACCCCCGCTGATCAGTTCTCGATAGGTGAAAGTGAAGGGGACGAACTTGGTGATTATCGCCGAGGACCACTCTTGATCTGGTGGTACCCAACCCCGCACCACGACGCCAACCGGAGGGGCTACCGGTCGAACCTTGTTCCGCAAGGTGCGCAAAGAGTCGTACTCGTGGTGAGCAAGGTGGCGGGGCAGTTCCTTTATCGCATAAAGGCCTTCCTCATAGGAAACGAAAGCGATCTCGTGGCGGTGTACCCCGGTGGGCAGCACTACAACACGGCCGCCTTCCCATTCAGCGACAGATTTCTCCCACGGCAGATCCAAAAAATCAGGGTTGCCAGGAAGGATGGACAGAGTGGGAATAGCCATGGTTATCGGTTCAGAGCTTTCTTGAGACGTTCGATCTGTTGCTCAATCGCGTCACGATCGAGCTGAGTGTTGGCATCCATTTTCTCGTTGAGCCTGGAGGAATGGGCAGTTGGATCGTTGATAGTCGGCATGGCGGTTTGCCATGCCGGAACATCGATCTTGTCGTCCTCAAAGCTGGCGAGGCGTTGCTCCAGGTGTGCGATCTCGGACCGGACACTGTCCGGAGATCTGGCGAGATAGGTGGCCTCCTGGGCAGCCTGAACCAGTTCCCGGCGACGTAGTTCCAGCTTGCGGTATTCGGGCGACGATGGATCGAGCGCGTCGAGCTGGACACGGATCGCAAGAGTCTCGGCGAGGGCTTCATCGGGAGTGATACTCACGGCGGCAAGCTACCACGGGGTGGTGGGCATCTGGTTGATACTGTCTTCGATGGATTGTCGTACCCTCTGGATATGAGCATTCCAATCCAGGTCACATTCGATGCATTCGATCCGATGGCGCTGGCCGAGTTCTGGGCTGCTGCCCTCGGCTACGTTTTGCAGCCCCCGCCTGCCGGGTTTGCCAGCTGGGATGAGTTCGCTGACGCCAACAACATCCCGGTGGAGAATCGCAACGATCTTGCCGCGATCGTTGATCCAAACGAGGTGGGTCCGCGGGTTCTATTTCAGAGGGTGCCTGAGGTCAAGAGCGCCAAGAATCGGGTTCACCTGGATGTCAACGCAGGCGGTGGCCATGACGTTGAGTATGCAGATCGTGTCGATGCGGTGGATAGACACGTAGACCACCTGGTCGACCTGGGTGCAACCAAGATCGAGACGTTTGGACAACGCGGGTATTGGATCGTTATGCAGGATCCCGAGGGGAATGAGTTTTGCGTCCAATGACGCCGCCTTCAGAGCGGCCTCGCTCGGGAAGCCTATGAGGCTGGACGCTTGACCCGGAGTGGCATCACGGGACTGGTCGGAACGTCGGTGCTCGCCACGTACGCGGCGAAAGCCTCAGGGCTAAGACTCTCGAAGCCCCTCTCGACGAGCAGCTTGTAGTTCTCCGATATTGCGTCCGAACCGTCGCCTCGACTGGCAGTCGACAGACTCATCGCCGATTCGAGGGGCGTATAGGTGAACACTTGCCCGAGAATCGGAAGATCCGAAACGATCTGGTGGGAGCATTGAACCCGGCGGTACCGCCGTTCCCGCCCGTCGAGTGCTGCCAACTCGCCTCGGGTGACCCGGAACACGACTCCGTTGACGCTGGAGTCCGGGTCTGGCACGATTCCGAGCGCCGAGATGGTTCGATCCGGTCTTGTTCCATCAGGTAGTTCGTAATGCTTGTCGGTGGGGTCGGCGTGGCAATTCCGCATTCCAGCGTTCCAGGTCCGGTGATAGCCCAGAAGATTCGCGGTGCCGTACTCCAATGTGGCGTTGATAGGTCGGCCAATCGTGCGCTCGATTTCACTGGGAGTCACCAGTGAGCCGTATGCGAATACCCAGAGATCTCTCGTTTGTTCGAAGGAATCCCAACCATCCCAATCGGTTGGTTCGACCGATAGGTCAGCGTTCACCTCACCGCCGTCCGGAAGCATGAAGCTCTTGACTCCGCGCATCGTCTGCCCCAGGTCCGGTACCTCACCAGCTACCCGGACAATGATCTCTGCTCTGCCATCGGCCGGACGCGATACCTGCTGCTGCTTGGTCATCATTAGCCGCTATCTGGTGCGCTTGAAGGAGAGCCCTTTGTAGCCAGTGGCGAAGCCGGCTGCGAGCAAAGGCTCACCGAGCGGTGAGGTCAAGGCCGTTACTCCATCGATCTTGCCGACCGTGGTTGTGCCCCGCCTTTGCTTGGCAACGGCGATAAGCCCTGTGGCGATTGTTTCGGGGTCGGCGTCCCAGGTGAGTACCGAGCGGGCGCCACGCTCCACAAATGCGGCCAATCTTCCCTCGTTGAGAACCACGTAGGCGCCGGCATGGCGGCCCGGAGATCCGATGTCGTGATTTGGCCAGGGGACCGCCGCTCCATAGGGGTTGGCGGGGTCGGCAGCGGCGAGCACAACTACACCGGCCGCTGCCGAGTCACGGAGACGATCGATCGCTCCGGGTAGACCGAACTGGGCGCCTCCAAGGGACTCGATGAAGTAGCCACGACGGACCTTCCCCGTGTCCTCCATTGCAGCAAAGACGGGATACAAGGCTGAGAAGCCGCCCGGGGCACCTTCGGCGAGGACGGCCGGCCTCGTCACGATGCCGTGACGTTCCAGCAACTGCTCCGCCCGCGCTTTGGCGCGTTCTTCTGGAGCCGCCATCTCGGAGCGGAGACTCTCCACGAGATACCACCGTCCCGCACCTGCCGGTGGGACCGACAACCGGAGATTGGGTCGGGTGAGGCGGTCGCTGCGGTGTCGTGTCTTGGTGCTGGTAAACGCCCGCAGCGGTCCAAGAGTGTCGTTAGTGACCTCTCCCGACCACACCAAGTCCCAAATTGCATCCACAACCGGTTGCTGATTGCCGCCGCCGACAGCGGCATAGATGTCGTTGAAGAACGAAGCTCCCCGCTGCACCAGATGCTCCCTAATGGTGTCGTGGAGGTCGCCTTGTGGCGCGGTGTCTTCGACGAGAGGATCCAACAGCAGAGGAACGTGATCACGAAAATAGAGAGCAACTCTTCCATCGTTGGTTCCAAGTGCACCATGACCGATCCAGACCACCTCGCCTGATGCGAGCATCAAGTCGAGATCCGCCGGGTTGTACGACATGCGGGACGAGAGGACGTCATGCTCGAGTATCGATGCGGGAACCGCCCTTCCCTGTAGGGCTCGGATGGTTTCGGGGAGCCGGATCGGGGTGGACCCGGTGCTGCCGACTCCGTGCCAGTTGGGCAGGAATGCTCCGAGCCGGTCAGGTTCAACGGCCTCAACCTCGCGACGCAGCACAGCAAGCGAGCGGCGGCGAAGTCGGCGCAGCACGTCGAGATCTACCCACTCGGTGCCGTGGCCACCAGGTTGATACGCGCCAGACGCCACTCGAGATTCACGGTCAAGACGGTTGAGCACCTCGGTAACCATGGCCTCGCCCAGGCCGAGGTCGGTGGCAGCTTGGTTGGCGGTGAAGGGGGCGTGGGTGCGTGCGTACCGACCAACCACATCGCCGAGTGGATCTTCCAGCGGTTCGAGCAGTGCCTCGGGTACGCCTGGTGGCGGCTGCACTCCCAGCGCGTCACGGAGGCGAGCAACGTCTTCGATGGCGGCCCAGTGCTCTTCGCTCTTGATGCGAACCGTGATTGCACGGCGACTCTCCCGCAATTCGTTGAGCCACTCCGTGGCCCGATCTGGTTCCGTGGTGCGGGCGACGATGGCATCAGTCGTCATTGGACCAAGACGGCGTAGCCCGTCGTGCAATGCATCCGGCCCGGCGAGACGCCGGTCATCCGCAAGATGCTGCAGTTCGAGTTCAACCTCGGCAATGACTTCCGGATCGAGAAGGTCACGGAACTGCGGGTCACCGAGCAGCTCCTGGAGCAGACTTCGATCGAGCGTCAGCGCGGCAGCACGCTTTTCAGCTAGCGGAGCGTCGTACTCATACATGTAGGAGGCGATGAAGTCGAACATGAGCGACGTTGCAAACGGGCTCGGCCCGGTGAGGTCAACCTCGCTGACCCGAATAGTTCTTCGGTCGATCTGGCTGAGCACGTCACGTAGTGCGGGAAGATCGAAGTAGTCCTGGAGAACCTCGCGATAGGTCTCGAGGACGATCGGAAAAGATGGGAACCGTCTGGCGATGTCGAGCAGGTCGCTTGCTTTGCGCCGCTGCAGCCACAGCGGTGTCCGGCTTCCGGGGCGACGACGGGGGAGCAGCAGGGCCCGGGCCGCCGCCTCCCTGAAACGTGCAGCAAACAGGGCGCTGTGCCCGGTCTCTTCCAAGACGAGCTCATCGATCTCGTCGGGGGAGACGATTATCTCGCTGATTGGCGGCGGTTCGTCGACATCGGGGAAGCGAAAAATGATGCCGTCATCGGACCAAATAACATCGGCTTCGACACCGTGGGTATCGCGATAGCGGCGGCGGGCGGCGAGCGCCCAGGGGGCGTGGACCCGAGCGCCGTATGGAGTGAGGACAACTGTGCGCCAGTCACCGATCTCGTCGCGAAAGCGCTGGATAACGATGTTGGTGTCTGATGGCAGAACACCGGCAGTTTCGCGTTCTTCGGCGAGGAAAGAAGCCAGGTTGCCGGCGGCCCACTCGTCTAGCCGATAGTCTTCATGTAGAACGGTCGCCGCCTCAGCTTCGGTCTTGCCACCGACGTCGCGAATGAACGCGCCGATAGCTCGCCCCAGCTCGATGGGGCGTCCCGGTCCGTCACCGTGCCAGAAGGGGAGTTTCGCCGAAGGTGCCCCGGGGGCTGGGGCAACGATCACTCGATCATGGGTGACTTCGGCGATCTTCCACGCCGAGGAGCCGAGGACGAATGTGTCACCGACCCTGCTCTCGTAGACCATCTCCTCATCGAGCTCGCCGATCTTGCCACCTTCCGGCAGCACCACGGTGTACATCCCGCGGTCAGGGATGGTGCCGGCGTTGGTGACCGCGAGCATCTTGGCGTTGTTGCGTGGGGAGATGGTGTTCTCGATGCGGTCCCAGACGATGCGGGGCCGGAGCTCGGCAAACTCATCGGATGGATACCGGCCGGCAAGCATATCGAGGACGGCTTCAAAGGAGGCCCTAGTGAGGTCCCGGAAGGGGAGAGACTGTCGAACCGTGTCGTAGGCTTCGTCGACATCCATCTCGGTCACCGCGGTCATCGCCACCAGCTGCTGTGCGAGCACATCGAGAGGATTCTGCGGAACTTGGGTTTCCTCGATCGCACCCTGATACATCCGTTCGACAACGACGGCTGTTTCGAGAAGATCGCCGCGGTGTTTTGGGAAGACCTTCGCCTTGGACGGGGCTCCCACCTGGTGTCCGGCGCGGCCGACCCGCTGCAGCCCGCGGGCTACCGAGCTCGGCGATTCGACCAAGATCACCAGATCGATAGCGGCCATGTCGATGCCAAGCTCGAGGGTTGAGGTGGCAACAACACCGCGCAGGTTTCCGCTCTTGAGCCGGCTCTCGATTTCGACACGCTGCTCACGGGAGACCGAGCCGTGATGAGACTGCACCAGCTCCTCGTCGGCGAGACGGTTTAGCTCGGCGGCGAGCCGTTCGGCGAGACCACGACTGTTGACAAACAGCAAGGTGGAGTTGTGGGCAAGGACCAGATCGAGCAGCTGCGGGTACACCGCCGGCCAAATCGACTTGCGACCTGGCGCATCGGGGGCACCAACGGCAGGCGCCGTCTGCTCGGGACGGGTCATGTCCTGAACCGGCACAACTATCTCGATCTCTAGTTCCTTTTCCCACGGTGCATCGACCACGGTTACGGGCCGTGGCTGCCACGTCGCATCGGGGTTGGTTCGGGTACCGCCGCCGAGGAACTGGGCGATGGTCTGCAGCGGCCGCTGGGTGGCCGACAGCCCGATCCGCTGTAGCGGGGCTTTGGTGACTGCGGACAGCCGTTCCAGGCTGATGGCGAGATGGCTGCCCCGTTTGGTCCCGGCGACTGAATGGATTTCGTCAACGATTACGTATTCGACGGATGCCAGCATCTCTCTTGCTTGAGAGGTCAGCATCAAATAGAGCGACTCGGGCGTTGTGATGAGGATGTCGGGCGGGTTACGCAGCATCGCGGTTCTTGCCGCGGCCGGCGTGTCTCCGGTTCGCATCCCGGTGGTGATCTGCGGTGGATCGATCCCGAGTTGCTGTGCGGCAACGTGGATTCCTGTCAGGGGCGCCCGTAGGTTTCTCTCGATGTCGTAAGCGAGGGCCTTCATCGGCGATATGTACAGAACCCGACAACGCTGCTTATTGGGGGGAGTGGGTGTAGTTGCCAGCCTGTCGATCGCCCAAAGAAAAGCGGCAAGGGTCTTCCCGGAACCGGTGGGAGCATGAATGAGGGTGTGTTCGCCCCGCGATATTGCGTTCCAACCCACCTCTTGGGCCTCAGTGGGGGCAGCAAAGGACGAGTCAAACCAAGCCTGGGTTGGTGCCGAGAATCGAGCCTGAGTCATTTTGCCAGGGTACTTGGAAGCTAGGACAGGAATCAGCGAGCGTAATTGGGAACACCTGGAGAGAACTACAAAATCGACTTACGCGCGCAAACGCGTGTAAGTCAGAAATCTCGCATGGGAGGACCTGGAATGAACTACAAAATCGACTTACACACACCACCGCGCGTAAGAACATCGGATCATGTTCCGGCGCAAGGGATCCCACTGTGAGTTGCGTCGCGCTAGTTGCCAGGGAGGGCACCTGATTTTCGGGTCGTCGGAGTCTTGGCGCGTTTCGGCTTGAATCAGGTGCGTAAGTCTCCCCGGAGGATCAATGGACATTGCGGTCAATCTTGTTGAGAACTATCTACGGCAAACCGGCTATCTGACGCTGAGTGAGTTCGAGGTGCAGCGTCGCGACAAGCAGGGCCGCTTCAAGACCGTGACCGACATCGACATCATGGCAATCCGTTTCCCCGGCGATGTATACATCGGAGATCCTCACAAGCCCGCGGACTATGAGATGCTCGTTATTGACGATCCCATGCTCCTTCTCGAAGACGACACCATTGATGTGATCGTCGGCGAGGTGAAGCAGGGGCCTGCAGAGCTGAATCCTGGGATCAAGGATCACGGCGTCCTGCATTCAATGTTGCGGCGTGTCGAGTGGATCTACGACATCAATATCAACGAAGTCATCGAGGGATTACAGCGAGATGAGATCTGTATCACGCGGAGCAAAGGTGGCGGCCAGATCCGGACTCGTCTTGTTGCATTCGGCAGGAGCGACTTCTCCGACGTCAACACGATTGCCCTAAGTCATATCATTGCGACGATGTTGAAGTTCTTCGAAGAACACGAGGACGCATTTCGTCCCATTCAGTTCCGCGAGCCCGCTCCTGCGTTCCTCAGCTTGTTGCTCAAGTCCGGCTTTGACGTGAACAAGGAAGCGCGTCCGGACGATGGCTGACGGTTCTTGCGTATAGGCCGCCGGGATGTCGGCGTGGTGTACGCAAGTTCACAGAGTCCGGTGGCGTGGCTGGTTCCTGCGTATCTGGCGCCGGTATCTCGGCGTGGTGTACGCAAGTCCGCACACGGTTTCCGATCATTTAGCGCGAGATCGGTACGCCCATACGCTTCAGCGTCTTGCCATGCTTCACTTGGTAATAGATGACGCCGGCGACGTGCGCCACAAACATCAAAGCGAAGAGAGTTGATGCAAGTTCATGCTGATCGCGCGGTCCGTCGTTCTTCGCCAGCGCAAACGCATCGAGGCTTCCCGCCGAGATCAACATCACGATTCCGCTCAGCGAAAGCAGCAGCAGCACGATGTAGAGCACGTAGTGGTTGGTCACGAAAAGGATCTTTTCCCAACGTGGCATTTCCAGTTCCTCTGGCCGTTGGTGCCGGAACACCCAGATCACCCGCGCCACGGTGGCGGCGGCGACTCCGAGGCCGATGATCACGTGTAGCGGGTAGAGCACCGAGTTCGGTGTGTCTCCCGTGTTGGCCATGATCTTGCCGATGGGCCACAGAAGCAGAATTGCAAGTGCGCTTGCCCAGTGGAAGACGACAGCGGTCTTGTCGTATGCGGACGGTGCAGGGTCATTGCCAGTTCTCATGGGCGTGATCATACCGAAACTGTTCCCGACTCGGTCACCAGAACGCAGCTAGTAGGTCCTCACGACTGTGATGGCCGTCTCGGCCTTGTCGCCCTCGGTCTTCAGGCCGGTTGCGTTGTGATCCATCCGTTGCACCGCGATCCGGCACCACTCGCTGGCAATACCCTTGATGATGTCGGGAGCATCCTCGGGTCCATAGACCCAGCGGGCATAGCGAGGCCCCATCAACTCAACGCGGATACCGGTCTCTGGGAAATCTTCGCCAGCCTCGGCAAAGGCGTAGGGGAGCATGCGGTGCGCCAACCAGGCGACATGGCGGATCCGTGACGTATCCAGAGTCGGATCTTCCTCTTCTTCGTCGTAGGTGAGGAGGTCCTCCATGGCGTCTTTGATGTCGAGGCCATGGGCCCAGGTCTCCATTAGACGGAGGGTGGCAAAGGCGCGAGCGCTCATATCGCCACCGATCCAAGCGACTCGCTCCGTTCCTTCCATCCGTGACAGTGCGTCAACGACGTCGGCCCGGCTATTGCGCCACCACTCGATGACCTGCTGATATCGCATCTCGCGGCCCTCGACGATGCCGAGAGTGGTCCACGAATCGATATCTGTGACTTTGGCCTTTTTGATCACGGAAGGGCCTTCGGACAACACCTGAGCGCCAAACCTCTCGGCATAGGCCAGATGGCTTACCACGTCCTTAATGCTCCACCCGGGGGCAGATGTGGGCAGCTTCCATTGACGTTCATTGATCCGCTGGAGGAACTGGTCTAGGGCCTGTTGCTCAGCTACGAGGTCTGAGAGTATTTCGCGCATGTGACTTCCATTTTACCGTCGTCTCAGGCGGGGAAATCCTGTGCACCGGCATTCAGTCGATCTACGAGTAGTCGTAGCCTTCCGAGGTGGCGTCTGTCGAAGTGCAATCTGATGCGATGCAAGTCCAGATTGTCATCTGTCGCTACCTCGGCGGGCGTTGCATCGATCTTCTCGATCTGGCCGCTAACGACGATATCGGAGAACTCATCGTTGAGCTGGGAAACCAGTTCAAGGGAGGGCTGGTGCTTCAGGCGCAGCACCAGTTTTCCCTCTACGAAACGTTGCGAGTGGTAGTTGTCGTAGAACTTGCGAATCTCGGCAGCGGCTTCGGTGGCACTGTTGGTATATGTGAATAGGCTGAGATCGTCCGGTGCAATCATGTTTTGGTCGCGAAGGGCTCCGACGAACTCGAACCATTCGTCCCAGTAGCCCGTCCCCGCAGCTTCCATGAGGACAACTGGATGAAGATCTGACTTCCCAGTCTGGATGAGCGTAAGCAACTCGAAGGTCTCGTCTTGGGTGCCGAATCCGCCAGGGAACACCGTGAAGGCATCAGATTCCTTCACGAACATGAGTTTGCGGGTGAAGAAGTACTTGAAGTTGATCAGCCGGCTCTCGTGGACATACGGGTTGGGGTCGGCCTCAAACGGCAGTCGGATGTTGACGCCAAAGCCATAGTCGGACCCTGCGCCAAGATTGCCCGCTTCCATGATCCCGGGACCGGCCCCGGTCACAACCATCCACTGATAAGTGTCTGCCATGAGGTTGGCGAACTCAGCGGCCAATTGATAGTTCGGATCCTCGGGGGCGGTGCGTGCGGACCCGTACACGGTGACCTTTGGCGTGTCGCGGTAGCGCGAGAAGACCAGGAACGAATAGCGGAGCTCCTTCAATGCACTGTTGACGATCTTGAGATCGCCACGGTCGGTGTCGTCGCGGTGCATCTTCAAAGCGGAAACTATTATTTCCCGAACGATGTCTTCGTCATGTTCATGACCTTCGTGACCAGCAACGGCGTCATGAACCAACGCGTCAAGCCTGCGGTCGAGGTCTTTGTCACCTATTTGGTAGTTGCGCATGGCCTCAATCA
>RCND010000663.1_pt1 | contig 19746 bp, 22 predicted proteins | sample 2041351 | NCBI WGS metagenome assembly RCND01 (sample SAMN09708230, study PRJNA481090) | Marine sediment metagenome, whole genome shotgun sequencing project. | biome: marine sediment; feature: ocean; material: sediment; isolation source: Sewage treatment plant 12B marine sediment (STP12B) ... | reverse complement strand
TCTTTCTTATCTTTAGTATCTTCAGCTGCATCTTCTTTTTTTTCCTTCTTTACAGGAAAACCTAAAGCTTCTCTTGCTTTGATATAAACTGCATCATAGATATCTGAATTTTCTTTTAAAAACTTCATTACGTTTTGACGTCCCTGACCCATCCGCTCACCTTCATACGAATACCAGGAACCGCTTTTCTCAATTATTCCTGCCTCGGCACTGGTATCAATAAGATCACCTATTTTAGAGATTCCTTCACCGTACATAATATCAAATTCGGCATCTGTAAAAGGGGGCGCCATTTTATTTTTGACCACGCGCACCCTTGTCCGGTTGCCTGTAATCTCCTGGCCATCCTTTACAGCACCTATGCGTCTTATATCAAGCCTTACCGAAGAATAGAACTTCAATGCATTCCCTCCGGTAGTTGTTTCGGGGTTTCCGAATACAACCCCTATTTTCATGCGGATCTGGTTAATGAAAATCACAGAGGTCATAGTCTTGTTTATAGTACCGGTCAGTTTTCTCAAAGCCTGGGACATGAGCCTGGCCTGAAGTCCCATGTGCGAATCTCCCATCTCCCCTTCTATTTCAGCTCTGGGTACAAGAGCCGCAACAGAATCTATGACTATTATATCTATGGCCCCGCTCCTGACCAGCATATCACTAATCTCGAGTGCCTGTTCGCCTGTATCCGGCTGAGAAACCAAAAGCTCTTCACAATTAACACCCAATTGTTTAGCATATCTTATGTCAAGGGCATGCTCAGCATCGACAAATGCTGCAATCCCACCCTTTTTCTGAGCTTCAGCCACAACATGCAGGGCAAGTGTTGTTTTTCCTGATGATTCCGGACCAAAGATTTCAATTACCCTGCCTCTTGGAATACCGCCGATTCCCAATGCTTTATCAAGGGCAAGTGAACTTGTCGATATTACGGGCACGTCTGCTATAGGCCTGTCCCCCAGTTTCATAATAGAACCTTTACCAAACTGCCTTTCTATCTGACCTATTGCGCTTTCTACTGCTTTTTCCTTATCAGGTGAAATGCTCATTATTTCCTCCTTGTAACCTGGATTAATCTCAGTCATGCCCGGATAAACCGGGATTTAATGCCGCACTCATCAGCTTTGTATATACAGCGCCTGATGGTTTAAGCTCGCTTTTAAATAGAACAACTTCATTGGCTATAAATGTTTTTGATTCAAATCTTCCGAATTCTTTCATGGCATCAATCAACCGCCTGGCATCAATCTTTCTTTTGATTCGTGCTATTGTAAGGTGCCCCTTAAACGGTCTCTTTTCCTTTGGAAATCCAATTGTCTCAAGTTTTCCATCCAGAGTTTTTTGCAAATCTGCAAGCTCTCTTGTCTGGCCGGCAATTCCAGTCCATATTACTCGAGAGCGTTTGACACCCGGGAAAAACCCTATCCCTTTTGCACCGAGAGACATGGATGCATTCTCTCCTGCTGCGCTGATTATGGCATCACCAGCTTTTTTTATATCTTCTTTATTTATATCGCCTAAAAATTTCAGTGTAAGATGAATATTTTCCGGACGCACCCACCTCGCTTTAAACCCATAAGACTTTAACCTTTCTTGAATCTTACGAATAAAAGCAATAATTTCCTCAGGAAGTTCTATGGCTATAAACGCTCTGGCAGTATCAGACATCTCGTATCCGTTCACGCTCATTCGGAACAAAAAGGTATCTCAATCTACGTCTTGTAAGCGTTCACAGGTGCTGCAGATGTGCGTTATCAGGGCGATCATATAGTCGCTGCTATGCTGGTTGCCCTGATCGCGCGCAGATGCGGTGCCTGATAACGCTTACGACATCTCTTACCGGTTATCTTGACGGCAGCGTAAATTGCGGCTCTCCGATTATAAATTTCCCCGTTGATATCTTTTTCTTTAAAATCTCAGCAATCTCACGGGCCTTTACAATGCTCGAAAGTGGTACAGTGGGCACGTTTTTACCTTTTAATTTTATATGACCGCTTTTAAGTTCCGCGTAACTTACCTGGCCGTAACTTTTGGAAATTCCGTTTGGATAATCATGACCGTAATCAATAATCTGGGTAAATATCTCTTCATCCGATATCGCCGTATACTTAACCATTTCTTCGTTCAATATGGGAATAGGAACCCCAAGTCCTACAGCAAGCGAGCATCCATACCCCTGTATACTCAATCCCATAAGCCACTTTTGATTCATCTTCTTCAAATTGCCCATTACCATCAGCGTTCCGGCCGGTGTGACGGGAACTCCCTTTTTTGTTCTCTTTACAGAAGGCTTATGCTGAGTACCGTGCCATGTGACATACCCCTCTGTACCGCCGAGGAAAATTCTGGTTCCAATACCGATAGTCTTGTAATAGGGGTCGTTAAAAAGCGGGCTGAGCTGCCCTGCTGAGCAGTAGTTTGCATTGGCTGCTTTTGGTTTTAATGCGCCCATATATGTATAAACTGTTTTTTTTGTTAGATTTATCGCACAGTTATAGTTCTGATAGGCGTTTCTTGAATTACATAACATGGCCTGTGGAAGTGTACGCAGGGTTATTTCTTTTTCGATCATCCGGTTGGGATAACAATCCGTTCCATAACCTTTAGCCTTTAAATGAACTTTTTTCCCAGCTAAAAGATCCTGTATCACATGTCCGCCGCCATAGTTAAATTCACCGGGATAGACTTTGTTAAGCGGATCATCCTCACATGGCTCAGTAGCCCCTAGGTAGCAATCGACTGCAGCTATGCCGGCGTATGCTGGTACGTTATTAAGCCAGACACTGGACGCCTTTATCCCAGGCTTTGAATGCCCGAAATTTATAAATGCTCCTGAAGAGCACATTGGAGCAAATGTACCGGTTGTAACTACATCAACATGCGTAGCGGCCTTTACAGCCCCTTCTTTTTTTACAATATCGATAATCTCCTCGGCAGTAACTACAACGACTTTACCGGATTTTATCTTTTCATTTATCTGCTGATAGGTCTTGTTGACTTTGTGTTTTTTCATTAAAGCTTTTTCCTTTATCTTTCAATAAGATATATTAGTCTTTAAGACTGACTCTATGGCTGACAAAGATAAAATTAGTACCAGCAATAATAATGATAATCAAGGTAAAGTTTTTCGTTTCTTGACTTTTCACAGCCTTCACGGTAAAATTTTTTTGTATTATATGTTTGGAATAAAATTTCCCATAGAATAATAACATAAACTATAGCGGACACATAATGAACAACCTCGTTAAAATTGAAGACATATCCATAGGTCAAAACGCTCCCCTTGCTTTGATTATGGGGCCATGCGTAGTAGAAGATTATGAAACGACCTTTGAAATAGCATCCTTTCTAAAGGAACTTACTGCAAAGTTGGACATTCCCTTTATATTCAAAGCGTCCTATGATAAGGCCAACCGTACTTCTATCAACTCTTTCAGAGGCCCCGGAATTATGGACGGTCTTAAAATCTTAAATAATATCAAAGAAAAACTGAACGTCATGATACTTTCTGATGTTCACAGTATAAGTGAAGTTGCCGACGCAGCGCAGGTTCTGGATATCATTCAAATCCCTGCATTTCTATGCAGACAGACTGATTTCATACTCGAAGTCTCAAAAGCGAAAAAACCGGTAAATGTTAAAAAAGGACAATTCCTCGCCCCATGGGATATTGTAAATGTTGTGGAGAAAATAAGATCTACCGGAAATAACCGGGTACTGATTACAGAAAGGGGTGCAATGTTCGGATACAACAACCTGGTTGCCGACTTTCGCAGCATAAAGATAATGCAAGATACCGCAGGACCTGTAATTTTTGACGCGACGCACAGTATTCAGCTTCCAGGCGGAGCCGGTACAAGTTCCGGGGGACAAAGGGAATTTGCTCCAGTACTTGCAAAAGCAGCGGTTGCTGCAGGTGCTGACGGAATTTTCATGGAGGTTCACAAGGACCCTGACAAAGCCCTTTGTGATGGACCAAATTCATTAAGACTTGACGGCCTTGAAGAACTCCTTACCTGCCTGAAGGCGATAAAAAAGGCTGTAAGCAGTTAATTCATAAGGTTTTAAGTGTTAAGTTTTATGTTAATGATATTATCTGTTTTAAAACAGACTTAAAACTTAAATCCTAAAACTTAAAACGTTTCGTAAAAGAAAGTTTTTTACTTTTTACTTAGCCTTAATATTTTATGCTTGAAAATAAATTAAAAAAAATTAAACTCCTGCTTCTCGACGTAGATGGCGTCCTCACCGATGGTAGCGTCATATACAATGACAGTGGGGAGGAAATAAAGGTATTCAATGTAAAGGACGGCCTCGGTATAAGACTCCTTATTGAGGCTGGAATAAAGGTATGCATTATCACAGGAAGGAAGTCGGATGCCCTTAAACATCGCTGTAAAAATCTTGGTATTGACCAGATTTTCCAAGGAGTGAAAGATAAGGGCTCTCTCCTTGATCTTATCTTTAAGCAGACAGGATTAACGTCTGATGAAACGGCATTTATTGGTGATGATCTTCTTGACCTTTCTATTATGAATCTTGTTGGGACTCCAATTGCAGTATCTGATGCCCATGACTCGGTTATCAAAAAAGCATCGATAGTTACAACGGCAAAGGGCGGCAAGGGAGCTGTTAGAGAAATCAGCGAAGCAATACTGAAAGCAAAAGGATTATGGGAGAAGATACTTAAACGGTATTCATAATGTCTGTCATAAAATATAAAAATCCTAAAAAGCTGAAACTTTTTTTACTTGCATTTATTGTTATTGCCTTAACTGTTGTAATTGCTGTTTTTATTAATTATCGTCGCATTTTAGAAAATCCCGAAAAGCTTATTTCTTCTTTTCCGGAGGATTCAAACCTGTCAATAGGTAAAATACACCAAACATCAACAAAAAACGGAGTAAAAGAATTCACCCTTGATGCCGCTTCTGCCTATTATACTGCCTCAAAAAAAAAGGTGGTTTTAAACGATTTATCCGTAACCTTTTTTCTTGAGAATAAGCAGGAAGTTTATCTGACAGCAAATAAGGGAATTTTACAAACAGATTCAAAGGATATTGAAATTACAGGCAACGTCATTGTGACAAATGAAAGCTCCAGGCTTTTTACTGAAAAAATACAATATAAACGCGGCCGCCATCTCCTTTTATCAAAGGTTCCTGTTAAAATTGTTGGAAATTCCTATCAGCTTACAGCCGACAGGATGTCTTTGGATTTAAATACAAACAAGACAGTGTTTGAAGGGAGAGTAGAGGGCGCTTTCAGTGAGAATTTTACAATCTAATCTGACCTGTTGCCCTGTATTGTCTGTTTTGTACGGAGCTTTTCTTTTTAAAGCCCTGCTGATAACCCTGCTGATAACACGGGTTGGATATGCTGATGATAAGCTGCCGGTTCATGCAGATAAAAATAAAAACAGGATAATTCATATAAATGCTGAGAGACTGATCTCAAACATTGAAGATGGCTGGGCTCAATTTACGGGAAATGTTTGTGTAACTCGTGAATCATTAATCATTAAATCCGACAGTCTTAAAATTTATTATAAAAAATTATTTAGAGGTAAAAACAAATCGGCAACAGGTCAGGAATTGATTGAAAAAATTATTGCAACGGGAAATGTACATATAAAGTCCGATGAACTGGTTGCCATATCACATCAAGCAATATATACTAAAGAGACTGGCATCATAATTTTGTCAGGTCCTGATTCAAAAGTTGTTAGCGGAAATAATTCTATTGCAGGATCAAAAATAATCCTTTACATGGATGAGAAAGGTATTAAAGTCACAGGCAGCGGCACTAAGCGTGTTGAAGCTGAATTTCAAGGCAATAAGGAATAAATATTATCTCAAATGACAACACTGCTTCTAAAAAACTTAAGCAAAACCTATAATGGAAAACATGTTGTAAGCTCTGTAAGCTTGAATATTGAAAGCAGCACCGTAGTTGGTCTTCTTGGTCCAAACGGTGCGGGAAAAACAACAACATTTTACCTGACTATTGGGTTGATAAAACCTGACGGGGGAAACGTTTTTCTGGATGAAGAAGATATCACAAATTATCCCATGTACCTGAGAGCTCGCAGGGGTGTCGGTTATCTTCCCCAGGAAACCTCGATATTTAGAAAACTTACTGTGAAACAAAATATCCTGGCAATACTTGAGACCCTCCCTATTTCCAAAACCGAGCAAAATGATCGTGCAAATACACTCCTTGATGAGCTAGGCATAAAACACCTTTCCAAGCAAAAGGCCATTTTTTTATCCGGAGGTGAAAAGCGACGTCTTGAAATCTCGCGTGCGCTGGCCACTAATCCGTCTTTTATTCTTCTTGATGAGCCTTTTGCAGGCATAGATCCTCTGGCAGTCATAGACATTAAAAAAATTATAGATCACCTTAAAAACCGCGGAATCGGAGTTCTCATATCTGATCATAATGTTAGGGAAACACTTGGCGCCTGCGACATGGCTTACATATTAAACGAAGGGAAAGTTATTGAATTTGGCTCACCTGAAAAAATAACCGCCAGCGAAACAGCTCGCAGGATTTATTTGGGAAACGAATTCACATTATAAAATGGCACTTGAACTAAGACAGCAGTTAAAATTAACTCAGCAGCTCATCATGACTCCACAGCTCCAGATGGCAATAAAGCTCCTGCAGCTTTCCAGACAGGAGCTTGTGGATAAAATTAAACAGGAGTTGGAAGAAAATCCTGCTCTTGAAGAGGTCCAAGAGACTTTAGCTGAAGAACAAGCCCCAGATCAAAAAGACAAAGATAAAAAAGATGAAACTTCAGTAAAAGAAGTTGCCATAGAAGAAAAAATCAATGATGATATCGACTGGAGCAATTACCTTGATGAATACAATTCTCCCGGTAGAATCAATTTTGAATCCGAGAGCAAAGATACTCCGAGATATGAAGCCTTTATAGCTTCAAAAGAATCATTAAGCGACCATCTCCTCTGGCAGTTTCTGATGACATCCCCGTCAAGGAAAGAAACAAATATCGGCAGTCTTATTATCGGCAATCTTAATAGGGACGGCTATCTGGAGATCTCCGTGGAAGAAATCGCTAGAATGGGTGCGTCGGATCCTCTAACGATTGAAAAAATATTATCCCTGATTCAAACATTTGACCCGGTTGGAATAGGTGCAAGGGATCTTAAAGAATGTCTTTTAATACAGATCAAGCATTTGAAAATTGACGATACCCTGGTTAAAAATATTATTACAGACCATCTGGGCAACCTTGAAAAAAGAAATTACAAAGCCATATGCAAAGCCTTAAAAACAAGTATTGAAAACGTCATCGCCGCTGTAGATATTATACAGAAACTCGAACCAAAGCCCGGACGAGAGTTTTCCGATGAAAATCCTCAGTACATCACTCCTGATATTTATGTTCATAAACTCGAAAATGATTTCGTAGTCATGCTAAACGATGATGGCATGCCAAAACTTCGTGTTAGTTCCTTTTATAAAAAATCGATAAGCCACGGGAACAAAATCACAGGTGAAGTCGAGGATTATATTCAGGGTAAACTCCGTTCTGCTGCCTGGCTCATCAAAAGTATTCATCAGCGGCAAAAGACAATTTACAGGGTAATGGAAAGTATTTTAAAATTCCAGCGGGATTTTTTTGAAAAAGGAATATCAAATTTAAAACCGATGGTGCTAAGAGACGTTGCCCAGGACATAGATATGCATGAATCAACAATCAGCCGGGTTACAACAAACAAATATGCTTATACTCCTCAGGGCATTTTTGAATTGAAATATTTTTTTAACAGTTCTATCAGGCGTGTTCATGGCGGTACGATAGCATCTGCCAGTGTTCAGGAGAAAATAAGACAAATAATTGCCGGCGAAGACCCGAAAAATCCTTTCAGCGACGATAAAATCTCGAAAATTTTAGAAGAGGCACATATCAGTATTGCACGGAGAACTGTTGCAAAGTATCGGGAAATACTAAAAGTACTGCCATCTAACAGGCGCAAACAAATATAGGGAGATAATTAGTATGCAAACATCTGTAACATTTAAGAATCTTGACCCCTCGGAAAATTTAAAATCATATGTAGCGGACAAACTTGATCGTTTTGACAGGTTGCTTAATAATCCTGCGGAAGCCAAGGTTGTTCTTTCCATTGAAAAATTTCGTCACATCGCTGAAATTAACATAATCGGTGACAAGCTTAATATAAACGGCAAAGAAGAAACAAACGACATGTATTCAGCAATAGATATGGTCCTGGATAAACTTGAAAAACAGATAAAAAGGAGCAAACAGAAAATCAGGGGGCGTAGGAAAAACTCAAAAGCAAGGGCAAAAAGGACAATTTCAGATGAAACATCTTCCTTTGAAGATGAAACAGAAGGACAAATCAAAATAAAAAATATCGAATATAAACCGATGGATATAGAAGAAGCGGTTTTGCAGCTGGATCTGGTAAGTTATAATTTTCTCGTATTCACAAATGCAAGAACAGAAAAAACAAATGTACTTTATCATCGAAAGGACGGCCATCTCGGGCTTATTCAGCCCAGCTCGTAAAAAGTTGAATATACCACAGAGACCACAGAGCTCGCGGAGATAAATGGTTAATAAAGCAATATATTCTCTGTGGGCCCTGTGGTGAAAAATGACTTTTTACGACGCCATCAATAATGACAAGTTTAAAAATATGTTACCTTTGACAATATTGAAAAAAGTCTTATTTTATCGAATTAAGTAAATAAATTTTCTACCTAAGTTTGGTATATAAAAAATGAAAATTCTTGACGTTTTGCAAAAAGAATCAATTATCAGTGACTTGAAGTCACAGGATAAAAAAGGAATTTTAGAAGAATTGGTTGCTCCGATAGCCAGTATTACCGGAGTAAATCATAAAGATCTTGTTCGGGTTCTTATGGACAGGGAACAGCTTGGAAGTACAGGCATAGGTGGAGGTATTGGAATACCCCACGGTAAATTAAAACAACTCGAATCACTTGCTCTCGGTTTCGGCCTGAGCCGAAAAGGTGTTGACTTTGAATCGATGGATAATCAACCGACTCATATATTTTTCCTTCTTGTCACACCGGAAAATTCAACTGGCCTCCATTTAAAGATGCTCGCCCGAGTTTCCAGGATTCTAAAACATGACCAATTTAAGGCAAAGCTTTTAAGTGCTACAAACACTGATGAAATCTTTTCCATCATCAAGGAGGAGGATGATGAGTTTTAGCAACTGCTTCAAATGACCGGAGCTGCTTCTCTTGCAACCAATACCTTTTTATACTTGAGCCAATTTCAAAACGCCCTCTTTTTCCGATATCTGCGTCAGGCTCAAATTTTAATCCACGAAATACTACATGTATTCCTTTGGTTAAAATTTTCGCCTTCCTTGATCTCGAACAGATAAGCGTAGACTTCGAAATTGAACATTTTGAAACTGCCTCACCTGATTAAAAGTGAAAAACCTGAAAATTTTCATTATTACCGGGCTTTCCGGTTCCGGGAAAAGTACTGCTATTGCGGCATTTGAAGATGCACATTTTTATTGCGTTGACAACATGCCGGTAGCACTTCTCCCGAAGTTCCTGGAATTGCCGATAGAGAACGACTTTGAAATCGCAGGCCTTGCTTTTGTGATGGATTTGAGGGAAAAAGGCTTTCTTACAAAGTATATGCCTGTCTTTGAATCACTTAAGAAAAAAGGTTATAAATTTGAAATAATTTTTCTGGAAGCTGACGAAGAAATACTTTTGCAGCGGTATAACCAGACAAGGAGGCAACACCCATTTTCTCAAGGCAAAAACCTTTTGGACGGCATCAATGCCGAAAGGAAAGCTCTAAAGGGACTTAAAAAAGCAAGTGACAGCGTAATCAACACGTCCGGTTATAATGTTCACGAGCTCAAGTCGATCATTTTACTCATAGCACAAAAAGCCATAAAACCGGCGCCCATGCGGATAAACATACTTTCGTTCGGTTTCAAGTATGGTATTCCCCTGGACGCCAATCTGATTGTTGATGTCCGTTTTCTTGCAAATCCATATTTTATTCCTGAACTTAAAGAACTGGATGGAGAAACGCAGGAAGTAAAAAATCATGTACTTAATAATAACGAAACCCGGCTATTTTTAAAGAACTACGTTGATTTTCTTGACTATTTAATCCCTTTGTATGAAAAAGAACAAAAAGCTTATCTGACAATTGCAGTTGGCTGCACCGGTGGCCGTCACCGTTCTGTAGCCATTGCACGATATATATTTGATCACATCAGCAAAACCAGAAAGCAGATTGAGGTCAAACATAGAGATATCGATAAATAATCGCAAAGACCTCGCTAACTAAAACACAGATAACCTTACCAGGTTATCAAAGGCAGACTTTTTATGATAGGTATAGTCATAGTCACACACAGCCGGCTCGGAGCTGCATTCATTGAAGCTTCTGAATTTATTATAGGCAACAAGCCCGAAGCTACTGTTTCCGTCTCAATAGACTTGAATGAAAATGTAGACAAATTACGGGCAAAAATTGCCGCAGGAATAAAAAAGGTTAACAAGGAAAAAGGCGTGTTGATTTTAACGGATATGTTTGGAGGTACCCCTTCAAATTTAAGCTATTCCTTTCTTGAAGAAGGGCACATTGAAGTAATATCCGGCGTGAATCTTCCTATCCTTATAAAGGCAGTAAATACTCGCAACAAGATGGAACTGGACGAGCTTGCCGCCACCCTGGAATCTTTCGGCAAAAAAAGCATATCACTTGCAAGCGGTATTTTAAAAGGAAATAAACGAAGCTGAATATTTATGCTGGGTGCTTGATAAGGCGCAATAAAAATATTTTGCCAAAAAAAGTACAAAATTTACAAATAAGAATTTAAAAGGAGAAAGTATTATGAGCGTAAAAATTGGTATCAACGGTTTTGGAAGAATAGGGCGTGTTGTATTACGAGCTGCACTTAATCACCCTGATATTGAAGTTGTGGCCATTAACGATCTCACAGATTCAGCCACAATGGCTCACCTTCTAAAATATGACTCTGTTCACGGCAAACTTGATATTGATGTCATTGCTAAAGATGATTCAATTGAAGTTGACGGAAAATCGATTGCAATTACATCTATCAAAGATCCTGAAAAACTCCGCTGGAATGATTTTGGCGTTGAGATTGCCGCAGAATGTACCGGGTTGTTTCGCGACCGTGAAAGTGCATCAAAACATCTTACTGCAGGCGCCCGAAAAGTAATCATTTCCGCACCTGCAGGTAATCCTGATATTACTATTGTAATGGGTGTAAACTCAAACTCCTATGACCCCAGACAACATAATATTATCTCCAATGCTTCCTGCACCACTAACTGTCTTGCCCCTGTTGCCAAAGTACTTCTTGAAAATTTCGGTATAAAGTGCGGGCTTATGACAACTATACACTCATATACCGGAGACCAGCGTATTCTCGACTTCCCCCATAAGGATCTTCGACGTGCAAGAGCTGCAGCCCTTTCCATGATTCCAACCACAACCGGTGCTGCCAAAGCCGTAGCCCTGGTGCTTCCGGAACTTTCAGGAAAACTCAACGGTTTATCTATCCGTGTTCCAACGCCAAATGTGTCCATCGTTGATCTTGTCGCCACTATTGAAAAATCAGGCATCACGGTCTCAGATATCAACGATGCCCTGAAAAAAGCCAGCGAAGAATCGCTTGCCGGAATTCTTGGTTACAGTGACCTCCCACTGGTATCTACTGATTATAATGGCTCACCATTATCATCCGTTGTGGATGCCCCAACAACATATGTCGTGGACAATATGGTAAAAGTGCTCTCATGGTATGATAATGAAACAGGATACTCAAACAGAATGGTCGATCTGGCGGCAATGATAGGGGCTCAACTGTAACAATGGCGTCGTAAAAAGTCCCATCTACTGCGTTGCAGCGGTTTTTCAGAAATTCGGCATACTACATGTATTGCCTCGTCTCTGAAAAACCGCTGCGCCTTGTATATGAAACTTTCTACTTAGCACCCCAAGGGCATTTCCTGCGGGCACCATCGGTGATGTTTTTTTACGAAACGTTTTAAGTTTTAGGATTTAAGTTTTAAGCCTCTGTTAAAACAGATAATTTAATTATTATAAAACATAAAACTTAACACCTAAAACCTGATGAATTCGGCTTTTTACGAATTCATCAATAATTCGGAGGCATGCAATTTGGTCAAAAAAAATAAAAACCAGCCTTCATTTGTTATATTACCTGGCTGGAGAATGTATAAAGATTTTCCCTGGCAAATCTGGGCTGTTGGCTGGCTGGCCATATTTAAAGCCTTTATCTGGCTATCCACCAGTCCAGTTTGTCCTGACCCGGTGCTAAATATATTAACAATCAAATTCGTTGTTTGTATGGTACCTTTTATTATCTTCGGGATCGGTGTATGGAATTTAAGAAAATGGGCCGTGTGGGGAATAATTTTATTGTGTATTGCCGATCTGGTATTTTTTATTATATTTCAACCGGAGATATATATGGCTGCAGGTTGTATGATGGGAAATAGTTTTTGGCTGCTGACCCTTACTCTTATGCTTTTTAACGGCCCTTTAGGTAGCGTCCTTATTCTTATTGCAACCCCTTATTTGCTGAAACATTCAGGGAAAAACTCTCTTGACATCTTAAACAGCACCAAATAGCAAAACCTCATTTTACAGGAGAATATTAATGAAAAATCGCAAACCCCTTATTGCCGGAAACTGGAAGATGTATAAAACCAGCTCTGAGGCTGTTGAAACTGCCAGGCATCTTGTAAAATTAGTTGCAGATGCAAAAGATGTTGATATTATGATTGCACCTCAGTTTACTGCTCTTGCACCTGTATCTGAAATTGTCAAGGGAAGCCTGGTTTCACTGGGAGGACAGAACCTCTTCTGGGAAAAAGAAGGAGCCTATACTGGTGAAATTGCTGCCGAAATGCTTATTGATGTCGGCTGCAGCCATGTTATCATTGGTCATTCAGAGCGACGCCAGTATTTTGGCGAGACTGATGATACTGTAAACAAAAAAATAAACTCTGCAATTAAAGGACAGCTGACACCTGTTTTTTGCGTGGGAGAAACTGAAAAAGAACGCGAATCTAAAGATACTTTTTCTGTACTTGACAAACAGTTAACAAAAGGGTTAGAAGGTTTTTCTTCTGACCAGTTGGAAAAGCTTGTAGTTGCATACGAACCGGTTTGGGCAATCGGAACCGGGAAAACTGCTACCAGTGACCAGGCACAGGAAGTTCATCAGTTTATACGATCTATGCTTGAAAAAATCTTGGGAGATCCCTTTTCCAAAACGATCAGGATATTGTATGGAGGAAGCGTCAAACCGGGAAATATTGCAGAACTCATGGCAATGCCCGATATTGATGGAGCGCTTGTAGGAGGCGCAAGCCTTGATGCTGAAACTTTCAGTAAAATCGTTCTATTTAAAACTCAATAACTCGTTAAGTATCACTGATGGCTAAGTAGAAAGTTCCATATACAAGGCGCAATGGTTTTTCAGGGACGAGGCAATACACGTAAGTATGCCGAGTGTCTGAAAAACCGGTGCAACGCAGTAGATGGGACTTTCTACGACGCCATCAAAACTCAATAAAGTAAAAATATTATGTCACTAATACTTACTATAGTACACGTTTTTGTTTGTGTAGCTCTTATTATGATTGTTTTGTTCCAGACCGGTAAAGGAGCTGATATGGGTGCTGCTTTTGGCGGAGGTTCCAGTCAAACACTTTTCGGCTCCACAGGCGCATCAACTTTTCTTAGTAAAGCAACAACTGTAGCTGCAATCATATTTATGGTCACATCACTGTGGCTGGCTTATAACTCCAGCCATAAGCGGGACAGCTCTATTATGAAGGATACTAAAGCCCCAATTGAGCAAAAGTCTGCGCCTGAAAAGTCAGATCAGGAAAAATAGAGCTTTAAATATTGCCGAAGTGGTGGAACTTGGTAGACACGCTATCTTGAGGGGGTAGTGGATTACATCCGTGCCGGTTCAAGTCCGGCCTTCGGCACCATTTTTTAAGGCACTTAAATTTATTTTAAGTGCCTTTTTTGCTTCGGCTATAATCACCAAAGCTTATCAGCGGAATCCAGAAAGCCTCTGTTCCCACCCTACTTCACAATCCAAGCCCCGACCATTCTGATAAAAAAATAAGTTGACAATATGTCACATCTGACATATTGTCAACTACATGAGTCCACAAGACAATCAAGACCCCAAAACCGATTATTGATATTTGCAAACAAAGAATCAGACGCTATGAATCAGATGTAAAAATATGGGAAGAATAAAATGGATAAGAAAAAAAAGAAAAATTTAGAATCTAAAGGGTATAAGGTCGAATCTGGGGAAGAGTTTCTTGGACTGAGTACAGAAGAATCGGAGTTCATCGAGCTGAAACTGGCACTCAGCCAGGCTCTGACAAAACGCCGCAAACAAAAAAAATTGACCCAGGCACAGTTAGCCAAGATGCTGAAATCCAGCCAGTCAAGAGTCGCCAAAATTGAAAAGGGAGATCCAAGCGTTTCTGTAGACCTTCTTGTCAAATCCTTGCTGGCTATCGGTGCTAATAAAAAGAGTATTGCAAAAGCAATTGCATGATGCGTCTTAATGGGAAAATAACATGAACACTACCCATACTTTCTTTTTCACCGCCGATGAACACTATGGGCACACAAACATTATCAAGTATTGTGATCGTCCTTTTGCATCGGTAGAAGAAATGGATACAGAGATTATTAAGAGACATAATGAATTGGTTGGCCCGCAGGATGTTGTAATTCACGCAGGAGACTTTACTCTTACGAAAAAAACTTTTGCCGAGAATTATATTAAGCGACTAAACGGAACCCACATATTTCTGAAAGGTAGCCACGATTATTGGCTGAAAAAATCCGCTAACGCAATTTGGGAAAAGGAAATAAAAGGATTTTATGTCGTTGTATGTCATTTCGCAATGCGGGTGTGGCCACGATCACATTTCAACAGCTGGCAACTTTACGGTCATTCGCACGGAAAACTGCCGCCCATCGGCAAGCAATGGGATATCGGAGTTGATAATAACAATTTCTATCCGTTTAGCTTCAATAAAATTTTTGAAATAATGGCGGATCGGCCAGACAATCCCAATTTCGCAAAAAATAATGTTCATTACAGCTAAATGAATAGCACTCCCTATTCGAGCAAATGAGATTTTCTCTCCCTCCCCACAACACCCCGAATGCGCAAAGCTAATATTTCATTATATTAATTCTGGAAACTTTAAATCTAAAGGGCCCGATAGTCTCGCTATCTGTATTCTGTATAATAGACAAGCTTTCAGGTTGTGATCTGAGTTGATATTAGAATTTGAAAATTTTCTAGATAACCGTCTAATTTTTAAAAGATAATTGGATTTTGTTGTATTAAAGGGAAAATTAGTGTATAAAGTGATTTGAGTATGATCGTGACAAGAAGAAGAATTCTGTTTTTTAATGTTCTCAGGCATGGATGGAGGTTATATAATAACAATAGAGCTGTCGTTGGATGGTAAAACACTGGATGATATGCCTATCCTTACTCACAAACCTTCTGATTGTCACTGTGAGAAAATGTGAGAAAGAGTATTTTGTGTGAGGAAGAATGAATAATTAAAAAAAGTGTGAAATCTTGAATTAACATGAGAAGATAACCATAAGTTACAATAATAAGCACTGAAAATTATTTTTTATTAATATTGTTAGGAGGACAACCATGATGCGCAAGATAATATTTTTTATTTTTATTATGGCTATGTTAATGCCGACTCTTCCGGCGATGGCTGTTAGCCCGGCTGGCGAACGCTATATCAACCAGATCGTTGGTGGTGGCAACTCTTCTTTGCGTAGGGCATCCCAGAGTATTTACCATAATGGACTGAGAGAACGGGCAGTTCTGGATGTTTTGGCTGAAAAATTGTTGCAAACCTATAACGATACCAGTCAGACAGGGGTGGATGCCCTTGCCTGGGCATGTAAGGCATTGGGGCAGTCCGGTGATATTCGTTATCGGAATGTTATTAAAACCGTTAATGAAAAAGCCAAACATTCCAAGATTCGGAAATACGCAAAGCAATCTTTGAATAAAATGCCGGCAGGGAAAGTTAAGAAACCTTATAAAAAAGGCAGTGTGAATTTGAAGGCCATGCAGAAAAAACTGGCAAAGGGCCAATCTCCCGTGCCTGCCTCAAAAAAGTCAAAAGGCAAACAAAAGTCAGGCAAAAAGAAAAATTCCCTCTCAGCAATCAGGGAAGGAATGAGCCTTCAGGAAGTCAATGCGTTAGTTGGGGACCCAACATCTACTACCGGCCATATAACCGGGAAAAGTTTCAACCCGTTTTATTATGGAAGTGACCATGCCCGGCTTATTCATTTGTACCAAGGGAAGGGGCGGATTCATTTTAGCCAAAACTCGAGATATTCCAGTCGCAACTGGCACGTAATTGAAGTAGAGATTAATCCTGGAGAACCCGGTTACCAATAATTTTAATGGTTTGTTGCAAGTAAAGCAGCACCGATTGCTCCATTTTCCTGTGCAGAAGCATTTACAAGAATTTGGCATTTAAAGAGGAAGCAAATGAAAGGAATTTTTCTAAGGTGGCTAATTTTAACGGTTGCTATAATTGTCACTTCATACTTGTCAGGTGGCATACATGTGAGCGGTTTTTTCTCTGCCTTCTTTGCAGCCGCCATACTGGGAATACTTAATGCTTTTTTTCGACCATTATTACTGCTGTTGACACTTCCCCTGAATATATTGACCCTTGGGCTTTTTACATTCGTCATAAATGCGATTATGCTTATGATGGCATCAGGAGTAATACCCGGTTTTGAAGTTAATGGTTTCTGGTCGGCTGTTTTTGGTTCCTTTTTAATCAGCATCATAAGCTGGCTTCTCACCTCATTTATCGGCAAACGCGGAACGGTTGACTATATAGATTTAAAAAATGTCGGCAATAACAAGTGGGAATGAAGACAGCCATTATCGCCAGTTACTTTTCGGGTGAAACATATGGACTTCTCGGGCCTCAGATGGCAGCTACTATTATCCGGGAAAACACGTCTTTTGATTGCATCGTCATAGCCGTAACACGGGATGACGATAAGATCCTTCTTAAAAAAGCTCTTGCTGATTATTTCCAAATAGCCAGACCCATAATAGGTTTTTCCACATTAAGTGGCCGAAGAGATCTCTTCTCCTTTGCCGGTGAATTAAAGGACGAGGGAGCTGTTACAATCCTCGCAGGGCCACAGGCCGATGTTGACTATCTTGGTGAAAAGAATTGGCAGGATTATCCCCACCGGTTTCCCGGCTTTTCAAATTATTTTTCTTTCTCCCTGCATGGTCCGGCAGAGCAGGCCATTGACCTTATTCAAAACCTAGATCAAAAAGGTTGGCGGGAAAATCCCGGACTCCTTTATCTGAACAAATACCAAAGAATAATTCATAATCCTAAAATTAATTGGAATGAGAAATTTTTAAGCAAGGTAAGCTGGGATAATATATACAGGTTGGAAAAGTCAGCCCTTGTGCCTCACAAGATCTCTACCGGCCAGGTCTTGCAACAGATAGGGTGCCCATATGCTGCCCGGCAAAAATCCATCGAGATAGATTATCCGGCCTTTATGAGTAATGGTGACAAAAATAAAGTCCGTCTCCATCTTAAAGGATGCAGCTTTTGTGATGTAGCGGTGGACAAGGGATTTTGCGGGGCGCTGGGTATGAATACTGTTATAGACCAGATCCTTTGTCTCCCTGAAACGACGGACGGAAGAAAAATTCCCTTTGAATTGATAAACGAAAATCCTTTGCCCGGTCTTCCGGCTTTGTTAGGTGAAGCAAGATCGAAAGGAATCAATCTTTCACAAATCAACCTCACAATGAGGGCGGACTGGTTAATTAAGGGAAATGAGCATTTAAGAAAAGCTCTTCAACTTGCAGAAAATATGGAAATGCGTATAATTTTAACCTCCATAGGCTTTGAATCTTTCGACGACATGATATTGAGCAATCTAAATAAAGGAGTCAACGTTGAAACCAACCTTAAAGCCGTTAACCTGATGAGACAGCTTAGAGACGATTTCCCGGATCATTTTGGATACCTGAGGAACGAGGGAGGCAATCATGGTTTCATCCACCCTACCCCGTGGGACAGCAAAAAAACTTCAGTCAATATACAGAAGGTTATAGATAGTTATGCACTTGCCGCCGATATACTTCCTAACCACAGCACCCCTTTGATTATCCATCATGCTTCAGCTCTGGGAGACTGGATAAGGGAGATAGAAAGAAGAGAAGGAGTTTTATTTAAAAGATACGATTCCATCATCGGATGGTGGGATGAGTTACTTTTAACTGATGTATCGTAGCCGTTCACGTCCATTCGGCACAAAAGGGTCGGACAATCTCCGTTTTGTAGGCGTTCACAGGTGCTGCAGATGTGCGTGCTCAGGGCGACCAGCTATAGTCTGCTAAGCTGGTCGCCCTGAGCGCGTTCAGATGCGGTGCCTGTGAACGCTTACAGTAAATTCAGGATTGCAATTGTGTAATCAACTGATCCTTTTCTGTCCACAAGTTATTGAGCCAATTTTGAAACTCCCTGCGAAAATCTCGATCAGCAATATAATCGCCCTGCAGTCGCTGAGTGATAGGAAGTTGCCGCACCCGCACTTTTATTTCGCGGATATTGCCACATAGATAATTCCAAAAGCTTTTTTTGCCCTGCGGGTAAACAATGGTCACATCTATCAGGCGGTTAATCCTGCCACCCATGGATGATAAAGCAAAGGCAAGCCCCCCGGCTTTAGCGCGCAGTAAGTGGGCGAAGGGTGCCTGCTGCCCGATCTGCTTGGCTTTGGAAAACCGGGTGCCTTCAACGAAATTCATTACCGCAACCGGTAGCTTTTTATATTTCTCACAGGCCCGTCGTGTGGTCTCCAGATCTTTGCCGGCCAGATGAGGATGCTTTTTGATAAATTTTTTTGAATAACGTTTCAAAAAAGGAAAATCCAGCGCCCACCAGGCCAACCCGAGCATGGGAAACCATATCAGTTCTTTTTTTAGAAAAAATTTAAGCATCGGAATCCGTCGATTAAACACTCTCTGCAACACCAGAATGTCTGCCCAGGATTGATGGTTGGCAACTACCATATAGCATTCAAGACGATCCAGTGCATCCAGCCCGCTCACATTCCAACGCGTTTTTGTGGTCAAGCTGTGATTTAAGTTGTTCATCCAGATCCAGCAAATGGCAATCCTGTTTAGCACGCAAGAACACCAGCGCCGCCAAGTCTCAACAGGAATAATCAGCTTGAAAAATGCAACGATAAAAAGCGGCAGACAGCAAAATATCGTGTTGACCGCCATTAGTCCAAGAGCTACAGCACCGCGCTGAGTCCCAGGCATCCAAGTGAACATGTCGACTTTCTCCTCTTTCTATTGAAATATCACCATCAAAGCGTTTTAGGCTTAGAGATAAAGTAGCGTATTAGAACTGTTTCACATCATGAATGCAAGGAACTTCAGGTGCTTTGACAAAAGTTTTACAATCCAGCCGAATCTTATTCACCCTTATTCGGGCTATTTCGAATATTACGCACAAGTTGATTTTGATAAAAAGGTGAGTTACTTCTTAGGAACTCGTAAATAATTTTTGAATAAGCAGGTGATAGTATTGATGGTTTAG
>RCND010000661.1_pt1 | contig 19775 bp, 15 predicted proteins | sample 2041351 | NCBI WGS metagenome assembly RCND01 (sample SAMN09708230, study PRJNA481090) | Marine sediment metagenome, whole genome shotgun sequencing project. | biome: marine sediment; feature: ocean; material: sediment; isolation source: Sewage treatment plant 12B marine sediment (STP12B) ... | reverse complement strand
TTTCGATTATCAAATGGATCATCATAGTTTAGATTTTCTGTCATCCAAATCTGATCACCAATTCTTTCCCAGCCATACTCTTGATTTTCTATTTTATCAATAAATGTGCCCCGCTCAGCAATTACACTATCTAAACATAGTGCTTTCTGAGAGCTTAAGTCCACTACTTCCTTTTCTTTTGGATGCACGCGAAGACTCAGCGTATCAGATGCTTTTACAATAAAGTCACATTCCATAGAATAGCCAATATCCTTAAAATATCCATGATATTTTCCTGCAGGCACATTCTCAGCCACCCATATTACGCTGGTCAGGGAACCAGATTCCTGTGATCTTGCTTCAGAAGTAGATCGCCCGATAATTCCTGGTAATGCAAATGAGGATTCACGAGGAGAAAATTCAATACGTAATACGCCCGTGTTTATTTCCGCACTAGTATCTGGATAATCTTCATTTTCACTTTCTAACAATAGATCAACGGGCCCCTTGTATATTACCACACTATGGTCTTTTATTCTTACGCTACCGAAATGAGTTTGAAACCCCTCTTTGGTAATTTTTATTGTATGATCACCTTCATCTATATTCTGAATGACTACTTCACTATCATCAGGAGTTATCTTGCCAGCGTATTGATCCTCAAGAAACACTGAACTCCCTATCGGAGCTTGCACAATAATATCACTGGTTTGACAATAAAGAGAGTTTGAAAGAAAAATCAATGAAATTGAAATGAATATCCAGAGTTTCATATTTCAAAATGTTAGATTAACTTATCGGAAGTTTAGTGCCACCCGTTATACCTAATATTAATTAGCTGTAGGAATCCAGTTTTCATTTATATATATGATTTTCCATCCGTTTTCTTCCTTTTTCCATAAAACTGTTGCATTACTATAGTCCTTACGATATTCTTCATTCTTAAACCAATTCTCAAATAAGCCTGTAAAGGTTACAAGGGCCAATTCTTGAGACAATGGTGTAATTTCTATTTTTAAAGTTTCATACTGTTGACGTACTCTTCTCGCAAAGCTGTCTTTTATAGCTCCCACATATCTATCATAATCAGGTAATATTCCAACAACACCAGGAATAAAGCCTGGAACAAAATTGTCTTTACTAATAAACTCTAACCACATCTCATAATTCAGTGTACTAAGTGATACAAGATGTTTATCTAACTGCTCACTTACTTCCTCTTCGACGATCGCCTTCTGCTCAGCGGTCATTTGGGCTATGGTCTTATTCGAATATGAGCAGAGAATCAAAGCTATTAGGGCTGCTAGGAATATGCTTCTTTTCATGACTGGGGTTTTTGGATGTTAAAGCAAGTTACTCCACATAGGATATACCAGTCAAGTATTTTCTTGACATTTAATGGTTTATCAGCATCAAATAATTGGGAGATACTTTTCCCGAATATTTGTAACTTATCGTCTGAAATGAATGCCATCCTTTTGCCCCAAAACCAGCATTAAGAATGACTACCATAATGATGACCGATATTGTTGGATTCACTGAGCTGAACCGGCAAAGGGAAGAATTGATCAGGCTGATCAGTCAGAAGCATGCAAATCTGCTAAATGAAAAAGTTTCCAGGCACGGGGGAAAAATCATCAACCTCTTTGGGGATAGTGCCTTTGCTCTGTTTGACCTTCCATCAAACGCTGTGAAATGCGCCGTAGAGATTCAACATGATTCCGGCAAAGATCCGGCCATTCCCATGCGAATTGCCCTGCATTGCGGACATATCATCACAGAAGGAAATGAAGTTTACGGTGAGGCTATTAACCTGACCGCACGCATCTTAAGACTGGCAAAGCCGGGCAATGTACTTTGTTCGGATGACCTGAATCGTATCCTGAGTGCAGAAGGAGGCTCCTCTACCCGATCTGTCGGCATATTTAACCTGAAATATGTAGAGCGCCCGGTGGAGATATTTGCTCTTGATCAGCAAGGTCTCAGCATACCTCTTATTGAACAGAAGGAGCGGGAGATTTCCATTCAATCGTCATCAGTAGCGGTGATGCCCTTTTCCGATCTGGGAGCTTCAGCAGATGATCACTTTCTGGGGCCCGGGATCAGTGAAGCCATCATTCATGCCCTCTCCAGACTGAAAGGAATAAGCATCATTTCAAGGTCTTCTTCATTTGCATTCAGTGCGCAACATAGCGACATCAGGGAAGCAGGCAGAATATTAGGAGTGGCCTATGTTCTGGAGGGATCGATCCAGAAGCATGAAAACAAGATCCGGGTAACAGCACAACTGATCAATACCCATACCGGATATCATGAATTCTCCGAAACCTATGATAAAGAACTGAAGGATCTTTTCTCGATTCAGGAAGAAATCGCATGGTTGATTGCCCAGAGGTTGAAGCAGGAAATAAAGCAGAAAGACAAGTTGCAGATGGCGCTTCCCAGAACTTCAAATACGAAAGCCCTGGAAAAGTATCTGCAGGCCAGTCACCTGATGAAATTCCCTGGGAAGGAGGATATAAAACGGGCCATAGAGCTTTTCAAATGCGCCATTGAGGAGGATCCCGGGTTTCCATTGTCCTACACGGGTGTCAGCATTTGTTATACCTACCTGGGTGCCCTGAAGTACATGGATGAAGAAGAATCTTACCGGAAATCCGGAGAATACGCCCTGATGGCCATGCAAATCAATCCCGAACTTCCGGAGGCCATGGTGGTTCATGCACTAAGTTCATTCTGGGTCAATAATTGGAACCTGAACAACGCTCAGCAAGTTATTTCCGCTGCACTCAGGATTGCCCCGGGTGCAGCGGAAATCAGGTTGTTCCATGGCATGTTCACCCTTATATCAGGGAATAAGAAAGATGCCCTGAGCGAAGTGCTTCTGGCCAACAAACTGGATCCCATGAATCCGAACATTCTTTCAAGAATGGCTTATACCTATCTATGCCTGGAAGATTATGAAGAGGCACATAACTGTTTCAGGCTGGCTCATAACACGGCTCCTTTTGCCATGTATATTAATTACATTCTGTCCTGGAGTTATCTGCTGCAGGGACAGTATAAAAGGGCTGAGCTGGCCCTTCAGGAGGTGGATGAAGAAAAAGATGCATATCAGTCTGTACCCGGAACTCAGGGATTCCTGGATGCAAAGCAGGGCAGAGAGGGAGAGGCCTATGAGCAAATCAGGCAAATTGGACTGATGAAAGAACAGGGCACAATCAAATTCCCCCAATACAATTATGCACTGGTCTATGCAGGCCTGGACAAAAGGGATGAAATGTTTTACCACCTTGAAAAGGCTTTTTCAGAAAAACCTGTTCACCTGATGTTTATTCAGGCAGATCCATTCTGGGATCCATACCGCAGCGATTCCAGATTTGTCCAGATAGTAAATAGGATATTTAAACGATCACCTTCCTCCGGAAAGATCATTCTTCAGTCTGAGACTCGTGAAAAGCTGGGACTGCAGTCGGACGATATATTATTTATATCTGCAGAAGATAATTATTCCAGGGTAGTATGGACGGAAGAAAAAAAGAGGAAGGAGAAAATTCTTCGTGCTACCCTGAAGTACCTGGAAGAACAACTTTCAGGTACAGATATACTCAGATGCCACCGCTCCTACCTTGTCAATTGTTCCAGGTACACCCTGCAGGGTGATAGCAGGGGATATAGACTCACTTCAAGGGCCGATTCCATGCCGATTCCGGTATCAAGAGCTCATAGCAAAGAGATTAGAGAACGAATGGTATAGGGGAATTAATTGTTTCCTTTTGTCATTTACCCCTAACTGCGTCATTCACCCCTGGGCGGGATCCACTGACTACAAATTTCGGCCCTTCACCACAATAACTTGATTATCTATTCTCTCGTGTTGTATAATTGACTAAACGTTCAATTAAAATTACGATGGAGGACAGTATCATGAAAAAAAAGACAAAAAGAATCCAAAGGCTTGCCTGGGTCTTGGGCGGATTATTTATTGCAACAAGCCTGTATTCTCAGCCCACCGGGCGGGAGATTATCCAGTTGGCCGATGAAAATCCCGACGGGGATAACCGCAAATCGCTTATGACCATGCTCTTGGTAAATCATCGGGGGGCTACCAGGGAACGGTCTATTCTCTCCTACTCCATGGATCTTGGTAAAGACAGCAAATCAATCATGTTCTTTCAGTCACCCGCAGATGTGAAGGGAACCGGTTTTCTTTCCTGGCAATATGATAATCCTGAACGTGATGATGATAAGTGGCTCTATCTGCCGGCCATGAAAAAGGTAAGACGCATCAGTGGATCTTCAGCTAAGAAGGAGAATTTCATGGGCAGCGATTTTACTTACGATGATATGGGAGGTCGCAATGTGGACGAAGATGAACATAAACTGATCCGGGAGGAGTCCCTGGACGAGTCCCCTTGCTGGGTGCTTGAAAGCAAACCCCTGGAAAATGATGCTGTCTACTCAAAAACAGTTAGCTGGATCCGCCAGGATGCCCTGCTTCCGGTGAAGGTCGAGTATTACGACCGAATGGGTAAACTGCTCAAAACCCTGGTGGCATCAGATATTTCAAGGGAGAAGGGATTCTGGACCACGGGGAAGCTGGAAATGACCAATGTCCAGCGAAAGCACAGGACCCTGATTATCATGGAAAAGATCGAGTATGATATAGCCATGACCGAATCCCTATTTACAGTGCCTTCACTGGAAAGAGGTCTTAATGAATAGCCATGAAAACTCTTAAATACATATCGATCATCATCCTGCTGCAGGTGATATCTCATGCAGCTTCTGCCCAGTCAATGGATTTTGGAGGCTTTATTGACAGTTACCATGCGGTGAGACTACAGGACCCATTTGATTTTATGAGTTCAAGGAGCAGGCTAAGAGGAGAAATCAGGGGCATGAAAGGTAACTCAAGTTTTTTCACTTCCATCAATGCCAATTTCAACTACCTGCTTCCCGATCGCACCTCTCTTGAGTTAAGGGAAGCTTACCTGGAATATGCCGGTGCAAACTGGGACCTTAGAGCCGGCCGTCAGATCATCATCTGGGGAGTATCGGATGGAATCAGGATAACAGATATTATTGCACCCATGGATTTTACTGAATTTCTGGCCAGGGATTACGACGACATCCGGATGCCTGTGGATGCCATGAAGCTCAGGTTTTTCAATAACAATGTCAAATTGGAGCTGGTATTTATTCCGGTGTTCCAGTCCTTCATTTATCCAACAGATCCCCAGAATCCGTGGAACATATTTCCTGATTCTGAAGATGGCCCGGAAGTGATCATTACACCGGCTAGAGCTCCGGAATCCACCCTGGCAAATAGTGAATTCGGAGGACGATTCTCCTTTTTCCTTTCAGGAATAGATATGTCGCTGGTTTCCTTGTATACCTGGAACAAGCTTCCGGTGTTCAGCACAAGTTTTTCCAGTGAAATGGACACAACTTTCCTGATACCTGAGCACCACCGTATGTTCATGACGGGACTTGACCTGTCGACCACCCTGGGATCACTGGTATTAAGAGGCGAAGGTGCATACTTCACGGGAGAGTACTATCCCACCGAGTTAAACGGCTCATCGAATCATCTCATTGGCAGAAATGTGATCAGATCCCTTCTTGGGCTGGACTGGTATCCTGGGAACGAATGGACACTTACTGGACAGCTTTCTCATACCCACATCATAAAATACTGCAGCGAGATGAGTTGTGAAAGAAACAATGTGCTGGCTACCCTGGGAATAAGTAAAAAACTTCTTCGCAGCACCCTCTCCATTTCCGCTTTTGGCTATATGGACCTCACCACCAAAGGATTTTTCAACCGAACAAGCATCGATTACAGTCTATCGGACCCGATCCACCTTTGTGCCGGAGTGGACCTGTTCGGCGGGGATGGGGGAATGTTCGGTATATACAAGGATAATTCTGAGATATGGATTAAAGTAAAATACAGTTTCTAAAATATTCAGGAGGACAAAATCATGAAAATCAATATTGAAAAAATCAATGCCTGGTTCGCCTTACGTGCAACCGGATTGATCAGGAACCGGTGGTATTTTTTAGCTGGATTTGCCCTTGTTCTGGGTGTGGCATTTTATGGGACCACCCTAATCAAAGTGGACGTATCCAACGAAAGCAACTTCCTGCCCGATGATCCCATCAGGCAGCAAACCAGAGAATTTGAGGAACTATTCGGGAACGATCAGTATGTTGCTGTGATGGTGGAGAATGAAGATCTCTTTTCCAGGAAGACCTTGTTGAAGCTTCGAGAATTGCATCATGAGTTGTATGACAGCGTGCCCTTTACCGAAAAGGTGACTTCACTGATCGATGTGGAATTTACCCGGGGAACCGAATATGGGATGTACATTGAACAAATTGTACCCGAAAATATTCCGGACTCTGAAGAAGCCCTGGAGGAAATACGCAAGCTGGCCTTCAGCAAAAAGAATTTCAGGGAGCGTCTCATCTCCAGTGATGGGACTCAGACCTGGATTATGATCAAACTATTGCCTTTTCCGGAAGATTGGGAAGAGAATTACGAGGAGTATCCACAGCTGATGGTAGGTTCTTCCGTTGCCCACATTCTGGAAAAGAATAAATATTCGGAGCTGAACCCCAAAGGAACGGGCATGCCATACCTGGCCCATGAAAAAAGGGAGTATTTTCAGAAAGAAACAGCCCGAGTCATGGGACTGGCTCTTCTGATGGCCGTATTGGTACTGGCCATAGCGCTAAGATCCTTCAAAGGGGTTCTGATTCCCTTGCTTACGGCCTTCAGTTCCATAATAATTGTGAATGGTTTGATCGGATTCAGTGGAATCGCTGTGGATAATATGGTCATGGTCTTCCCGCTCCTGATCGGTCTGGCAGTGGCACTGGCCTACTCCATACATATTTACAATTTCTATAAAAGGGATTTTTTGAAGAAGGGATCCAGGAAAGGGGCTGTGGTCCATGCTGTTGGAGAAATGGGATGGCCGGTCTTTTTCACTGCCCTGACCACCGTGAGTGCCCTACTCTCCTTCCTGTTTATTCCAATCAGAACTGTTCGTTTTATTGGTTTGACCACGGCAGCTGTGGTGGCATGCACCTATTTTGTGATCATCATACTGATGCCTGCCCTACTAAGCTTCGGGAAGGATCGAAAACCCCATCCGATGTATGCCAAAAACGGGGGCACATTCTTTGAAAGAAAGCTGAGTAAGTTGGGAGATTGGGTGATTTCGCATACAAAGATTATTGCCCCGCTATACCTTGTGATCACGACTGTATTGATTGTCGGGGTGACCCGGGTGGAAGCGGATATCGATATCCGGAAAAACATCGGACTCAAGGTACCTTATGTGAATGAGCTCTTTGAAGTAACACAGACCGAATTGGGAGCCCTTTACTCCTATGATGTGATCGTTGAGCTGGATGAACCCGGCAAAGCAAAAGATCCTGAAGTGCTGAAGAGCTTGGAAACACTGAGTAGCGAGATAGAGGACTTTCCGCTCACCAAGCGAACCCACTCCCTTCTGGACATCATCAAAGATATGAACCAGGTTTTAAATGAAGACAATCCGGTAAACTATACCATCCCCGACAAGCGGGAGATGATTGCTCAGTTGCTATTGTTGTATGAGAATGCCGGAGGTACAGAATCGGAATACTGGGTCGATTATGACTACCAGCATCTGAGGATTCAGGTTCAGATGGACAACATGCAGGCCAGTGAAGCCAGAGATGAATACAGGCAGATTGAAGTACGAGCAGCTGAACTATTCCCGGGAGCCGAGATCAGTATTGTGGGTACCATGCCCCAGTTTATAAAAATGATCTTCTATATCATTCATGGACAGGTCATTTCATTCTGCATTGCTTTTCTGGTCATTACGCTAATCCTTATGATAGTATTCGGAAGTGTGAAAATCGGTCTCATTGGGCTGATTCCCAATATCACTCCAGCCATAGTGATCGGAGGAATCCTGGGTTTTGCAGGCATACCGTTGGATACTTCCACCGTGATCATAATGCCCATGATTCTGGGTCTGGCTGTGGATGATACCATCCACTTCATTAACCACGGGAAACTTGAATTTTCGCGAACCGGAAGATACCGGAGCAGTATTACCCGGACCTTTGGTACAGTTGGGGTAGCCCTGTTCTTCACCACTATGATCCTGTCAGCCGTATTCCTCATCTATATGACCTCAGAGGTAAAGACCTACTTTAACACTGGATTACTGGCCATAGCAGGCATCCTTTCTGCCCTGCTGGCCGACTACCTGGTAACTCCGGGCCTGTTTAAGTATTTCAAGATCTTTGGCGATGAGAGAGAAGTAAAACTTGATCAGGAAGAGAACAGAAGGATAGCATAAGAGCACATTATACTACAAGTAAAGAATAGAACAGAGGGTGTATCAAAAGGTACACTCTCTATTTTTTTTATATATGCTCCTGGCATCTAGCTCAACAGCTTTCATCTCTCCATTCTTGTGATTTTTTATTATTTCAGGGTGCTCCAATGATGAGATCAGGCAGAGACAGTTAAAAGAAACCGTCTTAAGTTGATTTTTGAGACGGCCCCTTTCTAACAATATGACATATTGGTTTAGATTAGCGGTTTGGGTAGCTATGCTCTTTCCAATCCAGGAACTGCATCTTCATGGCCTGCACTTTTTCAGGATAATCTGAAGCCAGGTTATTGGTTTCCGTTGGATCCTCAGAAACATTGTAAAGGTCCCAGGAGTTTTCCCTTCCCCACCGGACCAGCTTCCAATCACCTTCACGCACGGCCTGTCCCTGTGACCACTCCCAGAATAAAGGTTTGGACCGCTGAGTTTCCTCCTCTTGGAATGCGGGAAGCAGACTTTCACCCTGCAGTGGAGTGATTTCTGAACCATTAAATTCCTCGGGATAGTTCGCACCGGTGATATCAACAAAGGTGGCCATGATATCAATGAAATGCCCGGGGAAACGACTGATTGTTCCAGGGCCTATCTTACCCTGCCAATATGCAATCAGCGGGGTATTGATCCCACCTTCATAGCTGTAGTTCTTGTAAAAGCGGAATGGAGTATTGGACACATTGGCCCATTGTGGACCCAATGAAGACCACAGGGTCATGGTGCCGATCTCACCATAGTCATCATCAAGATTGACCATCTCTGCAGAGGCACCATTGTCAGATACAATCATAATCAGTGTATTCTTACTTCTCCCGGTCTCCTCCAACGATTTTAAAACCCTTCCAATATTCTGATCCAGCCGGTCGATCATAGCCGCATAGACCTCCATCTTTCTGATCTCTTCCCTTTTCATCTCCTGGCTAAGCGTATCCCAGGAGGGGTATGTGGCCTCCGACAAGCGATAGCTAGGATCAATCAAGCCCATTTCCAGTTGCCGGTCATAACGTGTTAGCCTTATGGGCTCATACCCCTTATCATAGACTCCTTCGTACTTCTGAATATCTTCCGGCCAGGCCATCAGGGGATCATGGGGTGCAGTGTAGGCCAGATAGAGAAAGAGCGGTCGCTTATCATTCCTGTATTGTTCCAGCCAGTCCACCGCATAGTGGGTAAAATAGTCTGTGGTATAGAAATCTTTAGCCTCAGGCGTATAGGGAGTGTACATCACGCTATCGATGCACCAGGCCCGCTTGGCCTTTTCTCCAGTCCAATTTTTTCGAGCGGGGGCTCCCTCGCCCGGTCGTTGCACACCTGGATTGAAGTGGTTGCAGGCGCCATCCTTCAAGCCGTAATAATGATCAAATCCACGATAGATAGGGTTTTCCACTCCATGGTGTTTCCCCGACCACAGCGTAATATAGCCAGCTTCGCGCAGTACCTCTCCCAGGGTAACAGCGTTCATCAAAGGCTCCTTATAGGAGCGATCATAGCCGCTCTGTTGCGCATAGACACCTGTTAGCAGACAGGCCCTCGAGGGAAAACACTTGGATGTATTATGAAACTGGGTAAAGCGCATACCCTGGCTTGCCAGCTGGTCAATGTTAGGAGTATGTATCTCACTTCCATAAGATCCCAGGTCCGACCAACCCATGTCGTCGGCGCTGATTAGTATGATATTGGGAAGCTCCTGTTTTGAGCAGGAAATGAGTGGCAGTATAAGAAGAATCAATATGATCCTTGCATTTTTCATTTTAGCAAGATATAAGATTTATTGCTATTTTGACGCAAAACTTTTCCCATGGGCCTGAAGACCAGACTGCAGCTTTCCACCATGATGTTCCTCCAGTATTTTATCTGGGGGACCTGGTATGTTACCTTGAATACTTACCTGGGCGAAAGCCTTGGTTTTACGGGCACCCAGATTGGCCTCTGTTACGGCACCTTTGCCATCTCAGCCATGATCTCGCCATTCTTCGTTGGATTAATTGCTGATAAATATTTTGCAACGGAAAGGGTGTTGGGTGCCATGCATCTGCTGGGAGCTGTGTTGCTGATTGTGGCCTCACGGGCTACCACCTTTCAGTTCTTCTACCCGGCCCTGCTGCTCTATACGCTGACTTATGCGCCGACAATGGCCCTGACCACTTCTCTTTCCTTCCACCAAATGGAAAATCCAGGGAAACAGTTTCCAGGGGTCAGGGTACTGGGAACCATTGGTTGGATCGTAGCTAACAATGTAATTGGATGGCTTGGTTATACCTCAAGGGTTGAACAGTTTTACGTAGGAGCTGCGGTCTCCTTGATGCTCGGGCTATATAGTTTCACCCTGCCTCATGTGCCACCTAAAAAGGAGAAAAAGGCAAGCGTTAAGGAGCTTCTGGGATTTGACGCCCTCAGTCTCTTTAAAACCCGGACCTTTGCTACCCTAATGATTGCATCGGTTCTGATCTTTATTCCTGTCTCCTTCTATTTTGGCTTTACGGCTTCCTTTATGTCCGATATTGGCATAGACTTTATCCCTAATAAAATCAGCCTGGGCCAGGTATCTGAAATCCTGTTTATGCTGATCCTCCCACTATTCCTTATCAGGTTCGGACTGAAGTGGGTCCTCTTTGTAGGTGCGGGGGCTTGGCTCCTTCGTTTCCTCTTGTTCGCCAACGGGGATGCGGAGAGTGGGATGTGGATGATCTATGCAGGCATTATCCTGCACGGAATCTGTTACGACTTCTTTGTAGTGGCCGGACAGATCTATGTGGATAAGACCGCACCCGACAACCTGAAGAGCTCGGCACAGGGACTGATCACCTTTGCCACCTATGGTCTGGGTATGTTTATCGGTACCTGGATTGCCGGCAGGACCGTTGATATGCTGACCGTCGACGGCTCACCCGACTGGGTAAAAATCTGGTACGTACCTGCTGTCCTTGCAGCGGTGGTGTTGATCCTCTTTGTTTTCCTCTTTAAGGAGAAAAAAAAGATAGCTGCTAAATCCTAGAGTAGTTGAATCGGATATATTGACTTAGTAGCTATACATAGAGGATATGATGAATTAATCGTATCACTGCATCGTATCACAGCATCGTATACATCGTATCACTGCATCGTATCACTGCATCGTATCGCCACATCGTATGAATCGTATTGATACAATGTATGTGAGATATTCTACATGATTTTCTGGATAATTTTACCTGTAGACTTTTCTTTCAGGATTAGTTTCACCGTGCCGTCGGGAATTTTTTCCTCTTTGATCAGGTAGTGGTGTTCGTCGTATTCTTTTAACTGGGGGCCCCCAGTGACTGCATCGCTGCCGCGCCAATCCTCCAGTTCAACTGGTTCCCACTTCTTGGACTCTGACGATTTGTAGCAAGCATCCATGATGGCATTAACCACATATCCATCATAAAAGGTCTCCATAGGCGCCTTTCCCTGATCCATGGAATCGAACATATCGGTAAACATAAAATCGTATCCCAGAGAGTTCACTTCATCCCCTACTGGGAAAAGCCAGCCAGTAGCCGACTCGGCTTTCTCCGCCACATATTCGCCTTCGCCTACGGCCGTATACATATCAAATCCGGTGCGCAGAAAATGATTGAGGAATATGGTTCCTTCCACACCCATCACCTCATCGCGCAGATCCATCCCCCCACGGAAACACCAGCTAACCTCGAACTGACCAATGGCTCCAGAAGCATACTTAACCAGTGCAATGGCATGGTCCTCAGCCTCGATGGGTTTCACCTGGGTATCGGCCCAGCACATCACCTCAACTGGGCGAACATCCTTACCTATATAGTTCCTTGCGATCTCAATGCAATGACAGCCCAGGTCGATAATGGCGCCACCTCCAGAAAGCTCCTTGTTCCAGAACCAGTCGCTATGAGGACCGGGATGGGCTTCACGGGCACGAACCCATAGTATATCTCCCAGCGCACCGTTCTTCACCGATTCCACAGCTTTCAACGTTTTAGGGGTGTAACAAAGGTCTTCCAAATACCCGTGAAAAACTCCATGCTTCTCCACCAGCTCCAGCATCTCTTTGGCCTCTTCAGCATTTCTTCCAAGTGGTTTGGTGATCAGGACTGCTTTCCCGGCTTCTGCAGCTATCCGGACTGCCTCCAGATGCTGGAAATTGGGAAGCGCAATAACCACGGTATCAATATCAGGATGATTCACTGCCTCTGACATATCGGTGGTCCAGTGCGGAATACCATGCCTCTCAGCCACTTTCTTTGCACTGGCTTCAGTCCTGGAAAAGACCACCTGCACCCGGTCGGGCCTGCGATGTCCATGCAGGGCATGTATATAGAAATCTCCGATAAAACCGCCGCCCAACATGGCTATCTTCTTCTCTTTAATCATATCTGTATGTTTAGTTTGGTATAAGCAATGAGAAAAACTAAAAATATAAAAAGTTTGAAAGTAAACTGTTTCGATTCTATGTTGTTTATAAAAAAACTACTGCTCTTATGGGACAATTATCTAAGAATCAGATTGACAAATTCAGAGAAGAAGGATTTATCCAGCTTAAAGGCCTGTTTGATATCGAAGAAATAGAGATGCTGCGATCCACGGCTCGCGCTGACAGGGAACTGGATAAGCACTCATTTTCAAGAGCAGATGGAGAGGGTGGAAAGGTCCGTTTGTCCCTTTGGAATCATCCCGGCGATACCATCTATGGTATGTTTGCACGATCCAACAAGATGGTGAACAAGGCTGAAGAACTTCTGGGAGATGAGGTATATCATTATCATTCCAAGATGATCCTAAAAGATCCGAAGATTGGAGGGGCATGGGCTTGGCACCAGGACTATGGATACTGGTACCAGAACGGACTCTTGTATCCCGATCTGGTCTCTGTGTTTATTGCGGTGGATAAGGCAACACGCGAAAATGGCTGTCTGCAGGTGATCAGGGGTTCTCATAAGATGGGACGAATCGATCACATACTAACGGGCGATCAGGCTGGTGCAGATATGGAACGGGTAAATGCCTGCCTGGAGCGACTGGAACTGGTCCATTGTGAAATGGAGCCCGGAGATGCCATCTTCTTTCATTCCAACCTTCTGCATCGTTCAGATCAAAACAAATCTGAGCACTCGCGATGGGCCATGGTATGCTGCTATAACACCAGGACCAACGATCCCTATAAAGAATCACATCATCCAGGATATACACCGCTGACAAAAGTAGATGATTCCATGATCAGGCAAGTTGGTGCAAAAGGCTCCGACGAAGGAACTCAGTCCTGGCTCGATCCGGACAAGGATGAAAGTGCCAGCGGCCTGGATCAGGGCTGAGCGGATCCGGATTCTTCCTTATAGTTCCACAGTAATTCCATGGTAAGTCCCCCGGCCTGCTCCAGGTCGATATACTCATAACGACCCGAACCCGGTTTTCCTTTCTCACCCCAGGTTCCTCCCATGGAGACCACGAAGCCTTTTGAGGTGTAGTCCTCCAGGACCACGTCCATATCCATTACAGAGAAAGCCAGGTGGTGGATTCCTTCTCCGTGCAGCTTTATATGATCCTCATAAACAATGGGCCCTTTTACCGGAATACACCATTCATAGTTTATACTTCCATGGCGCTGCCAGCCCTGAATCAAATCGTGATCGGCCGGCTTGCCATAATACATAGGATCGCCCAGTTCGGGGTAATTGATCGCCAGTTCGGGCAGACCGATTTTTTCCCAATAATCTGATACCGGCTTTGGGTCATTAATGGCAAAAGCATATTGATTAAGTCTCAATTCAAGCTGGTTAATATCACACAAAGCTGTATGAATCTGCAATCCATTATCTGCATAAGTGAATCCAAGTACATACTTACCTTCTGCCTCCGTATTCATCAGCACAAAGGCTAATTCCCCCTCACTTGTTTCTATGCTTATCTTGTCAAGGATACCAATTCCAAGTTCGTCCAGGCGTGCAAGTTCATCTTTTAGATCATTGACTTCAAAGAACCTGTGAACCAGACTCATAGCTGCATCTCCGTGCTCAACTAGAAAATCGTTGAATATGGATTCTCCATCAAGTGGCTGGATCCAGTTCACATGCGCGCCCCCCAGGTTGGCACATACAAGCCTGGCCATGCTCACATTCTCATTGGTCCACGATTTGACTTCAACCGTACCCATATCCTTGAATTGGTCGAATCCCAGTTCCATGTATTTTACCATCGTGGTCTCCACATCTGACACAACCCAGAGTACCTGGTCTACATCATTGTAAGCACTTGGAAGGTCCTCAGCTTTTAAGTGACCTGCTGTGAGGACCAAAATGCAACTCAACACCAATAACTTTTTCATAGGAATAGTTTTATCCTGATTAATCATCTAATTCTACTGCACCAATATCGTAATTATTTTTTGAGGGTATGGGTGTTCCCAGCAAATCCCTCTCCCCTACCTCCAAATTTAACAAAGTCTTCAGATTCAAGAAACGTTTCGCCTCCAACCAGGTTCCAGTACAAGTTTCCCTGGAGTATTTCATCGCTCATCGTGCTTCCAGATTCTTTTTCCTCAGGAGTGCTTCCAGGTAGTAGTAGTCCGCATAGTTAATGGGAACATCCACTTCCGAATCTGCAGGTTTGGACCCCACCGAATGTCCCAGGATAAAGCCATAGTTCTCTCCAGGTGCTGATGCATAGGTGGTTCCCAGACTCTCCATTATCTTATCCGCCTTCTCTTTGTATAAGGCTCCGTTCTCTGAATATTTACACAGCTCATAAAGTGCAGAGGCCATGATGGCTGCTGCAGAAACATCACGGGGTTCATCAGGAATGCCGGGAGCATCATAGTCCCAGTAAGGGACCAGGTCCTCCGGCATATTGGGATGTTCCAGAAGGAATCCAGCAATTCTTTCCGCTTGCTTCAGGAAATCGATATGATCGGTAAGTCGGTAGGTCGCGGTATAACCATAGAGTCCCCAGGCCTGGCCCCTGGACCAGGCACTTTCGTCGGCATAGCCCTGGTGGGTATTTTTCATACGCACTGCACCCGTGATGGTATCGTAATCGACCACATGGATCGAACTGTTATCGGATCTGAAATGGTTCTCCATAGTGGTCACAGCATGCGTAAAAGCTATGTCGTGATAAACCGGATCACTGGTCTGCTCTGAGGCCCAGAAGAGCAGTTCCAGGTTCATCATATTATCAATGATTACGGGGCACTGCCAGTTTTCCTGGTTAAAGTCCCAGGACCGGATGCACCCCACGTTCTCATAATAGCGGGCAATAAGGGTCTTGGCCGACTGCACCAGCACGGGGATATAGGACTCATCACCAGTGAGGCGTAATGCATTACCATAACTACAGAACATTCTGAAACCCACATCGTGGTTTGATCCGTTGTACTGCTCATCCTCCAGCAAGTCTGTGTATTTGAGTGCTTTTTCCTTCCACTCTGCTTCCCCGGTCAGTTCATACATATACCATAATACTCCCGGGTAGAAACCACTGGTCCAGTCCCCCACCGAAGCGACTGACAGGGAACCATCTTTGTTAATGGTCCTAGGTACCTCACGTTTTTGTCCATTGGGGGTTAGGGGGTCCTCTGCCTGTACCCTGATGACATTCTCATCCAGCAGCTCCAACTGCGCTGCGATTTGTTTCAGCGTGATCCCCTCAGGCTGGGTGGAGGGGCCCTTGCAGGAAGAGAGCATTAAACTCAGTAATACAAGGGGCAATAAAAGCACTTTTTTCATGGTTTTAGTTCTCAGTTTATTGTTTATTCAGATAGTTTTCTCTCAGATATCCAGGATCATAGGCCGGGTTGGGATCCATTCCCTCGGCATTAACCTCTTTTTGCCAGGAATGAAGCAGTTGCAGCATCTCTTCGGTTTTTCCTGGCATCTCTTCGACAAGGTTCCTGGTCTCACCAATATCATCCGCCAGGTTGTAAAGTTCCACCATCCCCGGATCGAAAAATTCAATCAGCTTGAAGTCCCCCTGTCGTACAGCCGCACCAGGTTTTCCGCCCTGGTTGCTGTAGTGAGGATAGTGCCAGAAGATGGGGCGCTCAGTCAGCTTCCCTTTCCCTGAAAGCAATGGAACCAGGCTCACCCCATCCATATGTTGCTCAGGTAAAAGTTCAAGGCCAGCCATCTCCAGAATGGTGGGATAAAAGTCTGTGCTGGTAACCGGAACATCCGTCAGTTTCCCCTGCGAAACAGAACCGGGCCATAGGATAAACATCGGTTCACGGATGCCTCCTTCATACATCCATCCCTTTCCACCCCTTAGCGGAAGATTGGAAGTGGGTGAACCCTCCGAGGTAGAGAGCCCGCCATTATCGGACATAAAGATAACAATGGTGTTCTCCCCTAAGCCCAATTCTTCAACCTTCTGCATCAATCTGCCTACATTGATGTCCAGAGTCTCGATCATGGCCGCATAGGTGGGGTGTCCCTGTTGAATGCGTTCCACAAACCGTCCTCGCGGGGCAGCATATTTAATCCACTCCCTGTCCGTGGTCTCCATGGCATCAGGATCCAGACCCTCTGATTCTAGCTTCTTCTGATACTTCTCTACAAGCTCAGGTTTTCCCTGCTGCGGATTATGCACCGTATAAAATGAAAGATAGAGAAAGAAGGGAGATTCGGTATGATTCTCCATGAAGCGGATCGACTCATCGGTAAGCCTGTCCGTTAGGTTCTCCCCTTCCGGACCACTTTCCAGCCTGGGATTGATATAGGGACTGAAATATCCACCTCTTGGAGAGCCCACACTCCATCCACCCTTATTGATATCAAATCCCTGATGCTCCGGCCAGTAAATGGAATCCTCTCCAAGATGCCATTTTCCGGCAAAGAAAGTCTTATATCCCGCCTGCTTCATGGCTTCAGCAATGGTAAGCTCTTCCAGTTTTACCTCAAATTCAAAGTCCCTTGAAAGCAACTTATCGCATGGCAATCCGGCACTATAGCTTTGTCGACCTGTTATCCAATCTGTGACCCCGGTCCTTGCCGGGTATTTTCCGGTCATGATACTGGCCCTGGTGGGGGAACATACCGGACATGCGGCATAGGCACTTGTAAATCGCATCGACCTGCCAGCAAGCTGGTCAATATTTGGGGTTTCATAAAATGTGCTTCCATAACATCCCAGGTCGGTCCATCCCATGTCATCCACAAGGATAAATATGATATTGGGGTTTGCCTCTGATTTTCCCGGGTTGTTACAAGATTCAGAGGCCAATAAAAGAAGGGCCATTAATAGACAAGCATTCAGTTTCATCATCAGGGGTTCAAGGTTGAACTGGCAATCTCCTGAAGATATGTAAGATAATCCAGTTTTCCCAGTCCTACCCTCAGTTCATCCAGCAATATGTAAGCAATTAAGAGCCTTATGAATTAACCTTTTGCCGTAAAGTTTGTTAAATTTGGGTATATGAAATACTAACAAACAATAAATGTAAAATTCAATTGAAAATGAAAAGAATCCTATTTGTAGCGGCGGCCCTTGTTTTGTCGCTAAGCGTGAATGCCCAGACTGATAATGATTATCTGGAGCTTACACGCGAAGTATTAAAAGTTGAGAAAAAAGCAGCGGTCACTGAAGCCTTGCAGTTAAGCGAAACTGAAAGTCAACCCTTCTGGAATTTATACAACGAATATCAGACAGCTCTTTATCTTGTCCAGAACAAACGCATTGCCATCATTAAAGATTATTCCGAAAACTTTGATTCACTCTCAGATGAGAAAGCAGATGAGCTCTGGATGGGAAGCCTGCAGTACAGGAACGAATTACTGAAATTAAAAAAGAAGTACTACTCTAAATTCAAGAAGGTAGTGTCTCCTGGGAAAGCTGCTCGTTTTATGCAACTCGAAAATAAAATTGAGACCTTGATTGATGCTTCATTGGCTTTGGAAATTCCATTGATCGAAACTAAGTAGAAATTATAATTATATTGGGTAGGATTGAAGTTTTCACTTCTCATAGAAGTTTAAGCTTCATCCCCCTTTTGCTTTTGGATAATCCTATCCCCCCGTGATATGAAGCGTCTTTTGATTGTTTCTTTATTGATTTCAGGATGGATGATATTGCTTTATCCGGCGGACCGGCTTCCTGCGGACACTGTTCACGCAGCGGACAATGTTGACACTACGGACTACTATTTTGAAGACCTGACCCACCTGCTTTCACTTAAACTTTTTACGCTTACTAAGTCCAGCACCCTAGAATTATTAAATCCCACGGAAGGTCGAATTACATTACGCCCAAACGGCATTACAAATCTTGGAGTGGGTGTAAACTATAAATTTATTGGAATAGCTTTATCCTTTGGCCTTCCATCGACTTCGTCGAGCATTGAAAAATATGGACAAACCAGCAGTTTCGATCTCCAGGTAAGTTCCTTTGGAAAACGAATAGGTTTTGATGGTTTTTTGCAGGAATACAAAGGCTATTATTTGTCCAACCCTCAGGATCATGTGGAATGGGATCAACCTTATTATCCCCAGATAAGTGACTTAAGAATTTTTTCTATAGGGGCAAATGCATTTTACTTGTTTAACAGTAAACAGTTCTCCTATAAAGCGGCTTTTCTGCGAAATGTGGTACAAAAAAAGAGTGCTGGAAGTTTCTCTGCAGGGATCTTTTTCAATCAGGATCTAGTGAAATCAAATAATGGCTTTCTTCCACAGGAAGTGGGTGATTCTATCTGGTCGGATTTTGATCTGAAAGGATTCAATGCAGTCTCCATTGGCCTTTCTGCGGGATATCATTATACTTTTGTGATCAAGAGAAACCTATTTATCAGCCTCCAGGGGACACCCGGTCTTGGTTATCGCCACTTTTCCGTTACTACTCTGGATGATCAACTGGGCAATGTGGATGAGCTGGCATGGCAGGTTTTTGCCCGGATTGCCATAGGATACGAGTTCAAACACTTCTACGTGGGTGCTATGGGATCAACCATTCTGCGAAGTTTCAAATACAATAATTATACGATTGACCTGGGAACGGAACAGTTCAGAGTAATGATTGGAAAAAGGTTTGATGTAAGCCGAAAATAACCTTGAGTACCTTATTTCCCAAAATTCCCGAATCCAAAACTAAGGCTAAAGAAAAAACTATCGGTATCGGCCGCATCCATAACCCTTTCGTCCGCTCCCACTAAACGATAGCCAAAATCGGCATGTACCCTCCACCATCCAAGTAAATTGACTCCCAGGCCAATTTCCGGAGCGACAGAGATAATAGACTCATTGTATATGGAATTATTAAAAAGACCCAGGAAAGTTTTGTTCTCAGACAGGGACAATCCCCCCAAAAATCCAGCAGATAATCCAGCCCTCCAGAATAGCATTCGGTCCGTTCGGTGCAGGTAATCGAAGCGTAATCCTGAGTGCTTGAAGTCAACATAAACAAACTCTGTTGAAGAGGAGA
>RCND010000654.1_pt1 | contig 19923 bp, 12 predicted proteins | sample 2041351 | NCBI WGS metagenome assembly RCND01 (sample SAMN09708230, study PRJNA481090) | Marine sediment metagenome, whole genome shotgun sequencing project. | biome: marine sediment; feature: ocean; material: sediment; isolation source: Sewage treatment plant 12B marine sediment (STP12B) ... | reverse complement strand
CGGTGAGGATCCGGATACTGACAGGAACCAGAGGCTGGTGATTATGGGCGATCTGATTTCCGAAATATGTTCTGAGTTCCCCGAATGCCGATTTGAAGATCTGAGGCTGTCGCTGCAGCTCAGCTCTGACAGTCCTCCCGGTTTTCTTCCGGTTAATCCCTGGTCAAAAATTGTTGAGTTTTTCGGACGGATTGAGATTGAAGATTATGACAAGGCGGCCGAACGTCGAGGTCTGAATTGGACTTACGACGGGGTACACCTGAACAGCAACGGGGCAAGGGAAGTAAGCCGTGTATTATCGAATGTGATTGAAGAAGAACTCAAAAAGGCGATTTCATGACTGAAAACAGCGGTAAATTGGAAATTATTATTAAAAAACTTGGACTGGAGCTTCACCCGGAGGGAGGTTGGTATCGCCGGACCTACCAATCGGAAGATATTCTGCCTTCTGGGGCCCTGCCCCGCCACCCGGGAAACAGGCCTTGTGCCACGTCCATATATTTTCTGATTAATAGTGAAAACTTTTCCTCATTCCATCGTATCCGGTCGGACGAAATGTGGTATCACCATTCGGGAGCTGCTATCGCAATCGAAATCATTCATGATGACGGGACTCATAGCAGTATCGTCCTGGGCCCGGTAGAAGAGGGTTATGAACCTCAGGCTCTAGCCCCTGCCGATACATGGTTTGCTTCACATCTTCTGGACAAATCAGATTGGGCACTTGTCGGATGCTCTGTCGCGCCGGGATTCGATTTCGACGATTTCGAGCTGGGAAACAGGGCCGAATTAATTGATACCTACCCACAGCACAGAGACCTGATCAGTTCTCTCACCAGAGAATAATCGGGACCCTGCCGGAGGATTGATAAAACAATCAGCCGGTAATTTCCACGCCCCCCCAGAAAGCAAAATAGTTTTTTATACCAAGCCTCTCGGCAGCATCCTTCGGCTCCGGATAGAACCAGGCGGCATCGTTACTCAGCTCACCATCCAGGACTAAATTTTTGTAATGTGAAATCCCTTTCCAGGGGCATGATGTATGGGTCTCAGAATCCTGAAGATACTCGGATTTCACACTACCAGGTGGGAAGTAATGATTGTTTTCTACGACGATGGTTTCATCGCTTTGGGCAATTACCGTACCGTTCCATATAGCTTTCATGATGAACTCCAATATTTAATATATTAGAACCTAGCAATATAGGAATGAGAAGTCAAATTGAGATCGAACAGAATAAACTAGGGAGACACCCTCTTGCGGTCCCTGGGAAAGAGTGTGGCTTCTTTTACATTCGCCAATCCCAGTATTTTTTGAGTTATACGTTCGAGGCCGATAGCAAATCCACCGTGGGGGGGACATCCATATTTGAAGATATCCACATATGACCCGAGTTCAGCTTCGGTCATTCCGAATTTGGACAATGCCTCGGTAAACATCGAATATTCATTGATTCGACGACCGCCGGTAGTTATTTCCAGACCTCTGAAAAGCAGATCGAAACTCATAGTTTTCTGCCCCAGAGGATAGGTATAGAACGGACGTTTCCGTCGGGGAAACTCATTCACAAATATCATGGCGATGCCGTGTTCGCGTTCGGCCCAGTCGCAGAGCACACGTTCCGCTTCAGGATTAATATCCAGTACACGTGTTCCAGTTTCCGCCTTTACGATAGCCTTGGCCTCGTCGTGAGCAATTATGGGTATATTCTTACAGGTCTCGGGATCCGGCACTGTTGCGCTCCAGACTTCGAGATCTTCAGCATTTTCCCGCCTGACTGTTTCAAAAAGATAGCCCATGAAACGAGCTTCAATTTCCATCAGGGCTTTTTCAGACTCAATAAAGCCCATCTCAATATCCAGAGACACATATTCGTTGATATGTCTCGGGGTTTCATGCTTTTCGGCCCGATACGCATGGCCGATTTCAAATACGCGCTCTAATCCGCTGGACACCATAGTCTGTTTGTAAAGTTGTGGAGATTGGGCCAGATATGCGGTTTTACCAAAATAATCCATGGTGAAAAGGTTGGTGCCGCCTTCAGATCCACCACCAATTATCTTGCTGGTTTTAATTTCCGTAAAACCTTCATTTCGGAAGAAGTCACCGAATGCCTTCACGCATGTTGCCTGGAGACGAAATATGGAAAGTATCTTGGGGTTTCTCAAGCTGATCATCCTGTTGTCCAGAATGGCTTCGAGGCCGAGGGACTCAGGATCCTGATTTACTGCTATGGGAAGATTGGGAGCGGCTTCAGCCAGAACTTCGTAGCTTTCCATCGAAATCTCATATCCGTCGGGGGCTTTATCATTCTTGCTGACTGTCCCCCGGGCCCGAATCACGGACTCTACAGGAAGGTTGAACTCGCTGTCGGTAACCAGTTGGATACGGCCGGATCGATCACGAAGAATGACAAATACCACACCTCCGAGATCTCGTACACGGTGGACCCAACCGGCCACTTCAATGGTATTTCCAATATTGTTTTTTGCGTCAACAGCAAGAGTTCTGTTCATAATCCTCGAGTTCCTTCCAGGCAATGATAAATTTCAGGTATGTTATCACAGCCAACATAATTGAGAACAGACCGGGGAAAACCAGGCTAAATCCCCGAGCTGATCTTCTCGTCCAGAATCTTCCCTGAAAGTTCCGGAGCCGCTTTTCCATCAGAAGCCTTCATTACCTGCCCCATGAGCCAGCCTCTCTGCTTCAGATCCCCGTTCCGCACTGCCGAAGCAACCTCCGGATTATCTTCCAGTACCTTAAGTACCAGTGTCGAAAGTTCTTCGGGATTACTGATCTGTGACCAACCTTCACGCTCTACGATAAAGTCTGGTTCGGCATCGTCAGAGAAGATCTTCTCCAGAACTTTTTTGGCGATCTTGCCACTGATTCTGCCCTCGTCGATGAGTTTCAGAAGAGACGACAACCGCCCGGCGCTCAACGGGCTGTCCGCCAAAGTCATATTTTCACGATTGAGTAGTTTTCTGATATCCGAAGACAGCCACGCAGCCACATTTCTGGCTGAAGCCCCGGCCCTGACTGTTTCTTCGAAGAGTTCTGCGGTGGCCACATCATCATGTATGAATTCGGCCTGCTCAAGGCTGAGTGAGTAATCGGCCTGGAGTCGACGTTTTTTCTCAAGTGGAAGCTCTACCATGCCCTCTTCTACCCTGGCGAGGAATGCCTCATCCGGTATAAAGGGAGGCATATCAGGTTCGGGAAAATACCGGTAATCGTCAGCAGCTTCTTTTCGCCGCATTGTTTCTGTGATATCCCGGTTTTCGTTCCAGAGTCTTGTTTCCTGTACCAGCGATCCACCGGTATCCAAAACTTCAGCCTGCCGCAGTACTTCATGATTCAAGGCAAGCCGCACGAAACGTGGGGAGTTCATATTTTTCAACTCAACTTTCGTACCCAGGCCTTTTCCGGGATCGTTGATAGATATATTGGCATCACATTTCATCGAACCTTCGTCCATGTTTCCGTCACTGACACCCAGATACCTAACAAGGCGTTGAAAATCCCTGAGGAAAGCCTCGGTTTCTTCACCTGAACGAAGGTCTGGTTCGGTAACGATTTCAAGGAGAGGATAACCGGCGCGGTTGAAGTCAAGAAGAGTCACATCTCCGGCATGGATCATTTTACCGGCATCCTCTTCAAGGTGAACATCATGAATCCGGATTTTTTTGACTCCTGCGTCGCCGAAATCAGTCTCCATAAGACCCTCAACCCCTACCGGTTCCGCAAATTGAGATATCTGATAATTCTTCGGCATGTCCGGGTAGAAATAGTTCTTTCTATCAAAACTTGTACGTTCTGCTGTCCGGCATCCAAGAGCGCGGGCGACAATATAACCGAGCTCCAGAGCCTTTTGATTCACTAATGGAAGAGTGCCGGGATAACCAAGGCATATAGGGCATACATTGCTGTTGGGGTCGTCACCGTAATGAGCTTTGCAGGTACAGAACATCTTAGAATCGGTCTTCAAATGAATATGAATTTCCAGTCCGATGAAAACGTCGTATTTTTCGTGAGCTCTCATGACAGACTCCCAATATCAAGCGCGCCGGGTGCCCTCTGCAGGGGGAAATTGCTGGATAGATCCCTTGCCGCTCGGAACAATCTATCTTCGGCAAATGCAGGTGCCATGAACTGAACACCTGTGGGAAGCCCGCCTTCGACACCCACCGGAACAGAGAGCGCCGGAAGACCCGCCAGGTTCGCCAGACAAGTGAAGACATCCGCAATTCTCTGTTTGTAATCATCCATCCCTTTATCACCACGGAGAAAGGCCTGAGTTGGAAATACCGGCATCAACAGCAGATCACCGGTGGCAAAAACGCCTGAGAGTTCGTTTCGAATCAAGGTGCGAATTTTCTGAGCTTTGCCATAATACTGATCCTGGAAACCGGAACGCAACACATATGTGCCCAGCAATATTCGCAACTTGACTTCATTTCCGAATCCTTCATGTCTGGCGGCCTTCATCAGCTCAGTGGGATTCTCAGCAAAATCAGGAGCATGACCGTAGCGTATTCCGTTGTATCGGGCCAGATTCGCACTCGCCTCGGCAGTGGCTATGGTGTAATAAGCAGGTACGACGAGGTCGAGAAAGGGTAAACTGACTTTCTCAACGGTATAACCTGAATCCTTCAGGGCATCTCCAGTCTGTTTGTATGCCAGTGCGACGGCATCGTCAAGAATACCGTCTTCAACATCCAGCATTATTACTTTTTTCCCAGAGTTTTTAGGGGGCTCGGGACTGACGGAACTCTGATCCCTGTCATCACGGGCTGACATCACCCTGAATGCGGTTTCCAACAAATCAATATCCCGGGTGATTGCTCCGATGACTTCCAGGGATGACGCGTATGCCGTCAATCCGAATCGGGACACCGCCCCGTAGGTGGGCTTCAGTCCATAGACACCGCAGAAGTTGGCAGGTTGTCTGACAGAACCGCCGGTATCGCTGCCCAGAGCCAGAGGAACGAGACCGGCGGCAACAGCAGCAGCACTGCCCCCGCTTGATCCGCCGGGGACCCGATCTTTGTTCCAGGGATTCACTGTGGTACCGAGGGCTGAATGCTCATTGGAAGAACCCATGCCGAATTCATCCATATTTGTTTTACCGACAACTGAAGCACCGGCGGCTTCCAACCTGCCGACGGCGGTCGCGGTATATGGAGCTATCAGGTTTTCGAGAATTCGGGATCCACAGGTTAGAGGGCGCCCTTTTACGGCGATATTATCCTTCACCCCGATAGGCAGACCGCTGAGGGCACCATCGCCGGTGGAACTTTCGACAGGGACTTCCGGGCTGAAGCTGAGAAAACTACCGATATTTTTGTCAATCTCACTGACGAGAGCCGCGTACTTTTTTCTTCGTCCGGGTTCACTGAGCACACCGGACCATAATTCGGGTATCTGGGGCATAAAACCTCGCTACAGAACGTTCGGAATCAGGAAAAAATCATCTTCCGATTCGGGAGAAGCATCGAGGAGTGCATCGACATTTTCAAAAGAATCAACATTGTCTATCCGGACCCGGTTTTCCCGCCCCAGCGGGTGAATCGTGGGTTCAAGACCATCGACGTCAGCACGGGACATCGTTTGGAACAACTCACGCATACGTTCCGCTTCCTGTGCCAATTTGAGGGCTTCGTTTTCGTCCAGTTCCAGTCGTGCCAGTTCGGCCGTTAGCGACCATTCATCTTGAGCCATGGGATTTTATACCTGTCGTATCAGATGGGTGTCAATAACGGCAAGCGAATGCCGATAAATGATCAGTCAGGATAGGAGTGATTTATCTCTATAGCAGCATCGAGATTCTCAATCAGGATATCGACCAATGCCGGATCGAAAGCCTTGCCGATTTCTGCATTCAGATAATCTGCGGCTTTATCGGTACCCCAGGGTTTCCGATGTAATCGGCCGTGGGTAATTGCATCAAATACGTCACATATTGATACTATACGGGCATTTATATGGATTTCACCGGCCTTCAGTCCATTGGGATATCCGGTGCCGTCAAATTTCTCGTGATGCTGTATACATATTAACGCCGCTGATTGCAGAAGGGGGCGGGACGACCCTTTAAGGATTGAATTGCCGATTTCGGTATGCGTTTTCACTATCGAAAACTCTTCTTCAGTTAAAACGTCAGGTTTCAGGAGAATTTCGTCTGGTATACCGATTTTGCCGATATCGTGCATAGCTGATGCCATTTTCAATTCATGAATGGAATTTTCATTCATGCCGACTTTTTCAGCTATCAACTCACAGAACTCCCCAACCCTTCTGACATGTTGTGCCGTGTCATGTGATCTTGTTTCCACAACTTCGCTGAGCCTGGTAATGAGTTCTTCCTGTGTTCCGATGATTTCCCGGTTAAGGCGCAGATTTTCGAATGCGATAGAAACATTTGACGCGAATATATCAAGAAGCTGACGATCCTGCAGCTCCAGCCGGGTGACTTCCGAAACATGCAGCAGAAACCTGAACTTTCTGGCATCTTCATAAAGGTGGACCGCACCCTCCTGGATAAGCAAGTTACGATTCTCTCTCTTCAGTGATCGGAGTGCCGCCAGAGGTGCTTCACCGATCAACTCTCTCGGGTCTGAGTCCTCAGATCCCTTATATCTTCCGTCAGCGGCGATGACTTTGAACTCAGAATTGTCCTGAAGGGCCGCAAATGAGGAAAGAGAGGCCTCTTCGTTCCCTCCTATCAGTAATCTGAGTTGCCTGTACACACCCCTAACAAGCTCTTCTGGTGTCGTTGCTTCAAAAAGGGATCCAGATGCACGACTGATACGAGACAGACCGGTTCTGTGGCGTATCAGGCTGGCCCTGGTGGTATCAAGGGATTCCAGGTCTCGATAATTACGAAGTGAAGCGACCACCGTTGTATACAGCTTCTGAGCTGTGAGGTCAGTCTTCTCTTCGTAATCGTTTATGTCATAATCGATGATTACCCGCTGAGACGGCGCCTTCCCCGGCTGTCCGGTTCTCAAAATAATTCGTGTCAAATTATTATTGATTTCCTCCCGGATATACCGAACCACCCTTAAACCTGAATCATCTTCTTCCATAACAACATCAAGAAGGACCAGAGCAATATTGCCATTATTTTCCAGTATGGATTCCGCTTCTTTGCGGCTGTAGGCGCTAATGAACTCCAGGGTCCGGTTCTCATATATCAGATCCCTCAGCACAGTCCTGGTTATGGCATGGATACCAGGGTCATCATCTACGATGAGTGCGATCCAGGTTCCTGAGGTATAGGTATCCTGTCTTTTTTCGGCAAAAATCAGGTCGCTCATTCAGCTGTGCCCTTGTTGATTACCAGAGGTTTCAGATTGTTCTTCATAGTCTCCGGCAACTCAGGAATTATACCTGAATAACAGATTCGATCCCTGCCCCCGGCTTTGGCTGCATAAAGGGCCTGATCTGCACTGTTTATAAGAACTTCAGCTGTCTCATATTCTTCGGCCCGGATCGTTGTTGAACCGGTACTGAGGGTAAGAAGTTCGGATGCTGATGAATATTCGTGTATTATCCCCAGGTCTCTGATTGCGAGTATCAGATCGTTGGCCAATGTAACCGATGCATTGGGATTCTCACCTATGAATACAACGGCGAATTCTTCGCCTCCGTAGCGGGCAATGATATCTGTAGACCGCCCGAATACGGACCTGAACGCTTTACCGACGCCCCGGAGAACTTCGTCGCCCTGCACGTGACCGTAGTTATCGTTGTAGAGTTTGAAAAAATCCACATCCATCATTATCAGTGTAATCATTAATTTATTACGTTGTGCGGTATTCAGTGCATGAGATATCCCCTGATCAAATCCCCGGCGATTCAGAAGACCGGTCAGGGTGTCATTCATTGTCAGAAAAGAGAGCCTTTTGTTGGCTTCGACAATCTTGAGACGGGCAATCTCAAGTTCCTGGATCTGATTTTTCATCAGATGTCCTTCCCAGAGTTTCAGAAATAATCCGACGAGACCGAAGAATACTACGGCATATATTATTATCGCAAAAGGTTTTACCCAGAAGGATTTTTTAATGACAATTTCCAACTCCGCTGTATTTTCACTGAATTGTCCTTTCTCATTGACGGCCCTGACAATGAACGAATAATCTCTCGGGGACAGATTCGCGAAAGTTACCGAATCAGTTTCGCCAAGATCTACCCAGCCATCGTCAAATCCCTCCAGTTTGTACTGATAGTTGATTTTACTCTGATACCGGTAGTCGACGGCCCCGAAACTGATACTGAAAACTTTTTCATCAGATGAGAGTTCGACGGGTTTATGCTCATCCAATCCATGGCCCTGAGCCGAAACCTGATTCATTATTTTCAGCTCTGTCAGGTATACTTTCGGATTGCTGGTTGGTGGATTTTCGATATAGGAGTCAAAGGTCCAGATCTCCCCGTTGGCACCGACATACATCGTTCCATCTCTACCCAGCCTTATACTTGTAATCAAGCCCGATGGCGTCAGACCGACGTCGCCTCCCATAGTTGTCAGATATTCACCCTCAGGGCTGTAAATGAATATTTGACGCCCATCCGTTATCCAAAGGTATCCACGGCGGTCTTCTGAGATACCCGAAATATTCAAAAGTCTGTTATCCGGGAGTGCAAGGGCCTCAAAACCATCATTATAACCCTTATAAAGGGAGACACCTGTGGGACCACCCAGCCAGATTCGACTACGTGAGTCCTGAAAAATTACGTTAACTCCGCCTTCATTAAAACCTCCATTATCCACTCCCACAGGTAGCCAGGTTTTCAACAGACTGCCGTCACTGTCGAATATGCGGAGGTTTTTTCTGGAACCGGCCCAGAGAGTCCCCTGGCGGTCGGTCAGCAGTACCGAAGGAACCGAAGAAGTTGTGAACCGGAAAACTGAATAATCTCGTTCCTGAGGGTCGAGGCGGTATAATTCACCGCTTTTAAATGACATCCAGACACTGCCGTCGGAACCTTCAGCAAGAGCGAGAACAAGGCTGCCGCGGAAATCGGGCCATCCGCTCATCATGACTCCGGCAGGCTCAAAACCATCCACCTCGGTCAGGTACATGCAGGGTCCCTGATCGGTACCTATCCACAATCTGCCTGAACTATCTTCGGTGATCCCGCTGATAAAGTCCCCGCTGACCGAAAACATGTCCCCGGAATCATGGGCATATTGGCGAACCTCACCATAGAGAGGGTCAATCCTGGCTAATCCACCGATATCTGATCCGGTCCATATGTAACCAAGACTGTCTTCGAACAGAACCTGAATAGAACCGGACGGGAGGCCGTTAGAGCCCGATCTTTTGGTGAACTCGAGATGGTTTTCTTTCCTTACATCTACGGAAAAGAGTCCGGAATCGGCGGTACCGACCCAGATGTGCCCGCTATTTCCAAGAAGCAGTGAATTAATTCTTGCACTGGGAAGCTTATTAGGATGTTCGGAATCGACGCTGCAGGAACTGATGTCTCCAGTCTCTGCATCCAGGATCTTCAGTCCGTCACTCCCGGAACCGGCCCAGATGAAACCATCGGGGCCTCCCAGAATAACAGAAGTTTCCTGAGCCGTTGGAAAACGATCTGCCTTCCCTGTTTCCGGTGAGTAACGAAAAAGGCTGGCTCTCATGTCAGCACACCAAACCTCGCCGTTGATAACTGACACGCTGCGGGCACCGTCAACATCCAGAACGTGCCTGAACTTCAACAAGTCTTCGTCCCACTGTTTTAAGCCATCAGATGCCGCGGCCCAGAGAGAACCGTCAGTTCCCGCTGCTGCATCGAATATTTCGATGAAATCATCAATTATTGCGGACTCTACAGTAACTCGATCCATGGAATTTCCGCTTACCGACCGGTAAATACCGTTAGAGCTGACTGCAAATACGCTGTTGTTTCCGATCGCAAGGTCGATTATCTCAACACTGGTGTCATTTCTGTCGGTTTGTTCTATTTCTACCGGTCTGATCTTATCGTCCACCAGACTGAAACGGGAAAGCCCGGCCGGTGTACCGATCCAGAGTTGATCTGTAGCCTGATCATATTCGACCGCGAGAATCTGATCCGCCGGCAGTCCGGGATGGCTTTTCCGGTTTATCAGCGAATTTTTTCGCCCATCATAACGAACAAGGCCGCCAGGAGTTCCTATCCAGAGGTATCCCCGATCATCTTGAGTTAATCCGGTGACTGAAGGGACTGTGATGGCAGAGATATCCCGTTTTTCAAAATAGAGATCGTCCGCGCTCAGAACCGGGACAAAAACAATAGTTAAAAAAGCGAGAGCGGCGATATACAGCCTGCTCGAAACAGCGAAAAACATTTGTACACTAACAATAAAGTATTAGGATTTATTCAGCCATACCTTTTTCACATAACAGGATGGTATATTCGTCAACATTCGTTCATCAACCATTCATGAACCGACTCCGCTGCCAGACGTCCATGATTCAACGCCCGGACAACCAGTGATGCACCGGTGTTGGCGTCACCGGCGGTGAATACCCCGGCTTCACTGGTTTGGTATTTATCTGCCTTGATATTGCCTCTCGGATCGAGCTCTATACCGGGATCGGTAACAGCACGCCCATGTTCGACATGAACGAAGCCCATGGCCAGAAGTACCAGATCGACATTGAGAGAAAAATCGCTGCCTTTCACTGCATTCATAGACGGCCGTGCACCTTTTTCGCCTGGAATCCACTCAATACGTCTAAAATTACCTTTAACGATTTTGCCTTCTTTTCCCTCAAAAGAGACAGTTTCGATGTTCCAATCCCGCTCACAGCCTTCATTATGGCTCGATGAAGTTCGGAGGATCTGGGGCCATTCAGGCCAGGAGGGATTCCAGGGTTTATCCCAAACCAGTGGCTTGGGCATGATTTCATACTGATACACGGCCTTGGCGCCCTGTCGCAGGGAGGTACCGACACAGTCTGAACCAGTGTCACCCCCGCCGATTACAAGGACAGTTTTACCTTTGGCGTTCAATTCCGGAGCATCGTATCCTTCACCGCTGACACGGCGATTGGACTGTCCCAGCAAATCCATGGCGTAGTGGACGCCGGCAAGTTCCCGTCCGGGGACCGGAAGATCTCTGGGAACGCCTGCCCCCATAGTAAAGAGGACAGCGTCGAATTTATCCCGAAGATATCGGACCGAAATATCTTCACCGATAGTAACACCGGTTTCGAACAAAATACCTTCACCGGTCATTTGTTCCAGACGGCGGTCAATAACAGCTTTTTCCATTTTAAAGTCCGGTATACCGTAGCGCATCAGTCCACCGATTCTGCGATCTTTCTCAAACAGGGTAACTCTATGTCCGGCTCGCCTGAGCTGTTGTGAAGCAGCCATTCCAGCAGGGCCGGATCCGACGACAGCCACCGATTTACCGGTCTCCCTTTTGGGAGGACGGGGAATAACCCAGCCTTCACTGAAGGCCTTTTCGATGATGGCACGCTCATTCTGCTTTATAGTGACCGGCGCATCGTTAATGGAAAGGGTACATGAAGTTTCACAGGGCGCCGGACAGACACGGCCGGTGAACTCGGGGAAATTGTTTGTAATTTCCAACCTTTCATAAGCCTCTTTCCACTGTCCCCGCCAAATCGAATCGTTCCATTCAGGTATCAGATTTACAACCGGGCATCCAATGCTATGGCAAAACGGTGTCCCGCACTCCATACAGCGGCCGCCCTGCTCTGCCAGCTCTTCGACAGATTTGTCGATGGTAACTTCGTTATAGTCTGCAAGCCGCTTATCGACTTCCCTATATTTAATTTCGGTTCGTTGAAATTCCAAAAATCCGTTCGTTTTACCCATCAGATAAAAATCTCCTCGGTAATCGCGGTGGTATCCGTGTTTTGGGTTTCCCTCTCCCGAATTTTCTCCAGCGCCCTGCGGTATTCAATAGGCATGACTTTCACAAAGCGGTGAAGGCTTTCTTCCCAGGAGTCCAGAATTCGGGTTCCTACCAGGCTGTCGGTGTACTCGATGTGGCGTTCTATAAGAGTTTTCAGCGTTGTGATATCCGCTTCTTCTACGAGTGGTTCAATTTCAACCATTTCCAGATTACATCGGGTGTCAAACAACTGATTTTCGTCGTATACATATGCGACTCCTCCGGACATACCGGCGGCGAAGTTAACACCTGTCGGCCCGAGAATAACCGCCGTTCCGCCGGTCATATATTCGCAGCCATGATCTCCTACACCTTCAACAATAGCGGTGGCACCTGAGTTTCTGACACAGAACCTCTCACCGGCCATACCGTTGATGAAGGCCTCACCCCCTGAAGCTCCAAACAGATTAACGTTTCCGGTAATAATATTCCGGAAGCCCGAGAAGGTCGAAGCCAGCGGCGGCATAAGTATCAGCCGGCCACCGGAAAGGCCTTTTCCGAAATAGTCATTAGACTCACCAATCAACTTGAATGTGATTCCTCTGGTGAGGAAGGCACCGAAACTTTGGCCGGCTGAGCCGCTGAAATTCACATTTATGGTATTATCAGGCAGCCCCTTGGAGCCGTATTTCTTTGTGACATTGTAACTTAGAGTAGCACCTACAGTTCTATTGCAGTTTCTGATGTTTCTCTCAAGGTGCAGTACTGTACCTTTCTCCAATGCCGGTTTGCATACTTCGACCAACTCCGGGTCCAGAGAAAGGCTGAAATCATGATCTTGACTGGATGTACACCTCAGCGGTTCTCCATCCACCTGGTCCGGCGGCATGAGAACCTTGGAGAAATCCAATCCTTTGGCTTTGTAGTGATCGATTGCTTCATCCACTTCAAGCATATCTACCCGGCCGACCATGTCGTCCAGTTTTCTGAATCCCAGTTCAGCCATAATCCCCCTGAGTTCCTCAGCAATGAATCTCATGAAGTTCATCAGGTGCTCAGGCTTGCCGGGGAACCGTTTCCGGAGTTCAGGATTCTGGGTTGCAACACCGACCGGACAGGCGTTGGTATGACAGGCCCTCATCATGACACAGCCCAGGGAGACCAGAGTTGCGGTTCCGAATCCGAACTCTTCCGCCCCCAGCAATGCGGCCACTGCGACATCCCGGCCCGTCTTCAACTGACCGTCGGTCTGTACCCGTATTCTGCTTCGAAGTTTGTTCATTACCAGTACCTGCTGAGTTTCCGCCAGGCCAAGCTCCCACCAGGTACCGGCGTATTTGATGGAGCTCAGTGGCGAAGCACCGGTTCCGCCGTCTCCTCCCGAGATAAGCACCATGTCGGCTTTACCCTTGGCAACACCCGCAGCTATGGTACCTACTCCGGCTTCGGAAACCAGTTTCACTGATACCCGGGCATCAGGATTGGCATTCTTCAGATCGAAAATGAGCTGGGACAGGTCTTCAATTGAATAAATATCATGATGCGGAGGGGGGCTGATCAGCATCACTCCGGGAGTGGTGAATCGCACCTTCGCAATTTCTTCATTCACTTTATGCCCGGGGAGCTGCCCCCCCTCACCCGGCTTTGCACCCTGGGCCATTTTAATCTGCAATTCGTTACAATTAGCCAGATAGGCGGCATTGACACCGAAACGTCCGGAGGCAATCTGTTTTGTATAGCTCTTCCGATCAGAACCATCGGCATCAGGTGTATATCGGGACTCATCCTCGCCACCTTCGCCCGAGTTGCTTCTGCCTCCGAGACCGTTCATCGCGATTGCAACGGTTTCGTGAGCTTCCTTACTGATAGAACCATAGGACATGGCACCGGTTGTGAATCTTTTTACTATTTCATCAACGGATTCAACCTCATCCAATGCGACAGGGCTGCTTTTCTTGAACTTGAAGAGACCCCGTAGTGTATTCAGGCCCCTGGATTTATCATTAATGATTCCGGAATATTCCTTGAAGGCTTCAAAGTCCGTATTCCGCACGGCCTTTTGCATTGCGACTATAGCTTCGGCACTGAACAGATGCCTGTCGGAGTTCACCCGTGACGCATAGGAACCACCAGACGATAATCGGGAACTGTATACATCGTCCGGCGCCCATGCCTTATCGTGGCGATTCTGAACGTCCTGCTCCAATGCGGCGATATCGAGGCCGCCAATCCGGCTTGCAGTCCCGCTGAAATACTCGTCGACAAAGTTTTCAGACAAACCTACAGCCTCGAATATCTGGGCACCCCGGTAGCTGCGGAGAGTGGAGATACCCATCTTCGACATAACTTTAAGTAAACCTTTCTTCACCGCCGTTATGTAGTGCTCCATTGCGTGCTGCAATGGAAGGTCTTCAGGCAGGTAACCCCGGTCACGGATTTCGGATAAAGATTCAAACACCAGATACGGATTAATACCACTGCAGCCGTATCCTATAAGTGTGGCAAAATGCTGAACTTCCCTCACCTCTCCAGATTCCAGAAGCAGTCCGGTCAGGTGACGTTTGCCTACCTTGATCAGGTAATGATGTACCGCTGATACCGCTAAAAGCGCAGGTATGGCTAGGTTCTCGCTGTCAACACCGCGGTCTGACAGTATAACCAGGGAAGCACCGTCATCGACACGCTGTTCAACCGCAAGGCAGACGTCTTTCAGCACTTTTTCCATTCGGCCGGCTTCACCGGCGGCGGGAAATATCAGGCTGACATTTTCCACGATGAAACCTTCAAGTTCCACTTCCCGGAGGTACTTTATATCGTCGTTGGTAAGTACCGGATGAGCCAGCTTCAATTGCCGGCAGTGGGCAGGAGTTTCGGCCAGAAGATTCCGTTCTCTGCCGATGAAACTCATCAGAGACATCACAAGGTTTTCTCTATATGGATCAATAGGCGGGTTTGTAACTTGTGCAAAATGCTGTCTGAAATAGTCGTAAAGCAGCACTGGTTTTTCAGATAATACTGAGAGCGGACTGTCATTCCCCATGGAACCCACAGGTTCCTGGCCATTTGTAGCCATGGGAACGATTATTTTACGAATATCTTCGTAGGAGTATCCGAAAGCTCTCATGGTGTGCCGGAGCGTCTCGGGATCGTATTTGGCGCCTCTCGGTACCTGAAGCAGGCCTGCAAGTTCGATTTTTTCTTCACTGAGCCAGCGCCGGTAAGGGTTCTGCCGACTGATTCGACTTTTAACCTCATTGTCCCTGACAATACGCTTGATATCGGTATCGACAACAAATATTTTCCCAGGTGCCAGTCGTCCTTTCTCCAGGACATTTTGCGGTTCAACATCAATAACCCCGGTTTCCGAGGCCATGATTACCAGACCGTCTTTAGTAACCGTATACCGCCCGGGTCGCAGTCCATTTCGATCCAGAGTTGCACCTATACGGGTACCGTCGGTAAACGCGATTGCTGCAGGACCGTCCCAGGGTTCCATTATGGCTGCATGATACTCGTAAAAAGCCCTCTTATCCTCGGACATATGGTACTTGGAACCGAAGGCTTCCGGAATCATCATCATTGTGGCATGTTCCATCTCACGGCCCGACTGGGTGAGAAGCTCAAACACATTATCAAAAACAGCTGAGTCACTGCCTTTGGATTCTGCAATCGGAAAAAGCTTGTCCAGATCTTCGCCAAACAGTTCTGAAGAAAGACTTGATTCCCTGGCGTGCATAGTATTCAGATTGCGCCGAAGAGTGTTTATCTCGCCGTTGTGCGCGATGTAACGAAAGGGCTGTGCCAGAGGCCAGGACGGGAAAGTATTTGTGCTGTAACGCTGATGAACCAGAGCCATCGAACTTACAACGTCCTTATCCAGTAAATCAGGATAAAACGTAAGAAACTGAGGTGCGACAAACATACCCTTATAGACAATGGTTCGGGATGAGAGCGAGGTCAGGTAATAGTCCTCAATTTCATATCCCTTATCTGTACCGGCATTCTCAAGACACTTTCTCAGAACAAAAAGCGACCGCTCCAGATTCTCCCCGGAAAGTCCCTTCTTACTGACAAAAAACTGTCGGATATAAGGCATTACCCGGCGGGCAATTTCGCCCAGACAATCGGGGTCTACCGGTACATCCCGCCATCCCAGGAAATCCCAGCCTTCGGACCGGCAGATTTTTTCCGTCATGCTGACGGATTCAGATCTCGCCTCGATATCTTCCTGAAGAAAGAGCATACCAACGCCATATTCACCTTCGGAGGGCAGAGGGAACGACGTTACTTTGTCGAGAAAAGCATGAGGAACCTGCATCAGCATTCCGGCGCCGTCGCCGGTTTTCTGATCCCCGCCTACTGCACCGCGATGTTCCAGGTTACATAGAATCTCGACACCTTTTTCAATAATATCGTGGGTCTTTTCACCGTCAATCCGGACAATGAACCCGACTCCGCAGGCGTCATGCTCGAAGGCGGGGTCGTAGAGGCCGCGGGCCTTCATCATAGCTATTCTCCTCTATCAGATAATTGATATAAAATAGTCAGCGTTGGTATTATTTTTATGGCAACCAATTGCCACAAAGAATATGAGAAACCTTACATTAATGTCAATAAGTAGAGAAAGAAGGTATTAATTGCCGTTCAAAGCTCGATAGAGGTGATAAAAAGGCGGATGTTCTCCAACCCTTCAATCGGGTCTCCAACCGCGGCCCAGCACCGGCCGTCAGGTATATCATCGCCGAGATAAAACCGGGCCGACCAGAACCCCGAGGAGTCGGTTCTCAGCTGCACAGCGGAAACGGGTCTCAGCAGAATTTTACCACCACTGTACTCACCGCTGTCGTTGTACAGTGCTACCTGGAGATTGCCCGGCCCCTCTTTCCGAACACCGAACGCGTAGGCCGTATCGCCCCGGGAATATTGACTCCTGGGAGAATGGACCAGAGGCTCAGGTTCAGAAACGGGAACAATGGTGACTTCAGAAGGAGATATGTCCACTTTACCGACGGCCACCGGCCAATTATCCTCACCAATAAATGCATAGATTTCCCATGATCCGGCATCGAGGGTAGCCAGCCGATAAAACGGTATGAGTATCGCGTCACTGAATTCCGGGTTCGCATCAGGTATGGAGAGAGAAGACTCGGACAACAAACGGAATTCACCGGGTCCATAATCTTTTTCATAACCTGTATTAGCTGACGATTCGGCAACGAGACGAAGCCTGCCGGATATTTCCCCGGCTGTAAAAGCTCTCAGCCTTGATTCCGGCATCCCGGAATACGGCAGTACCAGATATTCATGAAAAGGATCATAGGTAATAACCCCCTCCTTGGGATTCGATACAAGCGGTTCCTCTTCGAGACCGAATACCGGGAGAAGTATTTCCGGAAGCTTACCCGGATCTATTGTGCCCGGCCGGGTACCTTCATTCGGATCAGGCAATATTTCCGGCGGCGGAGACACTCCGGGGTCGAAGGCAACAATTGCCGATTTCAGATCTCCAAAATCCAGGAATCCGCCGTAGGTCCACCCGGAATAACTCTCGGCACGGACAAAAAACCAGAAGGAATCCGAATCGCCGATGACTTCACTCCATTCGGTTCGAGATTCGACAACAACCTGGTCACCTGTCATCAGATGGCCAACGATTTCGGCATCGAGGTAGGGCATTTCCCTGACTCTTAACGCATCACCGGTTACTGTTGCAATTATCTTCTCGGGAACCACAGCCGCCGGAGCCGCCACAACAGGTTCTGATACCAGATCACTCTTCGGCTGACACGAAGTGAGTGCGAATAGCGAAATAATACTAATCCGGACCAGAACCGATTTATTCATATTGTACTGTTAAGCTTCCTTTTGTTTTTTATCAATCGCCGCTGTAATAAAATCCCTGAAAAGCGGCCCGGCCTTAAGCGGGCTGGAAGTGAATTCCGGGTGAAACTGAATTCCGACAGACCAGGGATGAGAAGGCCATTCGGTGGATTCCACTAATTGGCCGTCAGGAGTGAATGCCGAGAATATCAGTCCTGATTCCTGAAGTTTATCCCGGTAGCTGTTATTAACTTCATAACGGTGCCTATGACGTTCTTTGACACTGATCTGCCCGTAGGCCTTATGAATTAATGTTCCCTCGATAGCCACCGACTCACTCAAACCAAGCCGCATTGTGCCGCCATACTGAGTAACGTCAACCTGCTCTTCCAGCAATGCAATAACATTTGAATGCCCATCAGGAGTAAACTCGCTGCTGTTTGCCTCAGGCATCCCTGCGATATTACGGGCCCATTCAATTACCTGTATCTGCATTCCCAGGCATATCCCGAGATACGGCAGTTTGCCTTCCCGGGCAACCCGGGCAGCTTCAATCATTCCCGGGATACCTCTTTCGCCAAAGCCACCGGGGATGAGAACGCCGTGGACCCCACGCAGTGCTTCCTCGGTCTTCTCCGGAGTAGTCAGAGATTCAGAGTCAATCTTTCGAATTTTGATACGCACATTGTTCGCAATGGCGCCATGTACCAGAGATTCGTCGATGGATTTATACGAATCATCAAGCTCTATGTATTTACCCACCATAGCGATTTCGACAACATTTGCTGAAGATTTCCAGATTTCAGCAACGTTTTGCCAGGCCCGAAATTTATCTTCTTTACAATCGAGTCCCAATCTTTCACATACCACCCGATCCAAACCCTGGGCACGATATACAACCGGAATCTCATAGATTGTCGTATTCACGTCATGAGCGGAAAGAACACATTCATAATCAATGTTGGTGAAATTCGCGATTTTTCTTTTCATCGCGTCATCCATCTCGGTTGCAATCCGGCATAGTAGAACTTCCGGCTGAATCCCGATTTCTCTGAGCGATTTGACAGTATGCTGAGTCGGTTTGGTTTTAAGCTCGCCGCCTGAGACCGTAGGTATCAGAGAAACATGGACGCTGAGGGCATGCCGTCTGGACCGCTCATGAATAATCTGTCTTACAGCTTCAAGGAAGGGAATCGATTCAATATCACCGACAGTCCCTCCGATTTCCACGATAGTGACATCGATACCGTCTTTTTCTCCGAGTGAGTAGATTCTCCGCTTAATCTCATCAGTAATATGCGGGACCACCTGGACGCATTTGCCGAGATAGTCACCTTTACGCTCTTTACGGATAACTTCCTGATAAACCTGTCCGGTTGTAATCGAATTCTCAGCACTCAGGGGTGAATGTGTAAACCGGGCATAATTACCCAGATCCAGATCGGTTTCAGCTCCATCATCTGTAACGAATACTTCACCATGCTGATAGGGACTCATGGTTCCCGCATCAACATTCAGATAGGGGTCAATCTTGATCATGCAGACCGATAGTCCGCGACTTTCCAGCAGGCTCCCAAGGGAAGAAGCTGCGATGCCCTTGCCTAAGCTGGAGCATACGCCGCCGGTAACAAATATATACTTCCTCATGGGATTTTATTATCCCCGGCAGGGCGGGTAAGGGTCAACGCTATAGGGTGAAGTCGTGAGTTTATTTCAGCCGGCTCAGCCGGGAAGAGAGTTCCTGAAACGGGAAGAGTTCCGAATAGTCGATCAAACCGGATAGTGCATTGGAAACTATGGGTATGCCTTCCTCGACAAGAGGCGCAACGGCATTAAGCCCTCCCGCAACAACCAGGCCTACCCTGCCGTCGCCGACCGGGATGTCGAGTAACGATTGACTCGAATATCCCAGCTTGAGAAAGCCCCCGAGGCCCCGTCCCTTATATAAGGCATCGGTATTTAAAGCTCGTTCCCTTGCGATTGCGGGGATTTCCCGGAAACTCGCCCCTACCTGACCGTTTCCATCACGTGCCGCATGTCCGGTACTGGTCATTCGACTTGTGATATAGATTTCCAATGGATCCAGGCTGGTGCCGTCATATCTGATAATTTCCGTGAAGCGGTCTGGAGCCTTATCATGTATTTCCAGAAGGCCGCCAAAAACACTGCTTACTGGAACCCCCGCCTGTATGAGAGCTCCGTTGAAAGTGATCGAACAAACCGTTCCCAGCCCCACCAT
>RCND010001620.1_pt1 | contig 19929 bp, 12 predicted proteins | sample 2041351 | NCBI WGS metagenome assembly RCND01 (sample SAMN09708230, study PRJNA481090) | Marine sediment metagenome, whole genome shotgun sequencing project. | biome: marine sediment; feature: ocean; material: sediment; isolation source: Sewage treatment plant 12B marine sediment (STP12B) ... | reverse complement strand
GTTTGAGTTCCTCAAACATATTTTGGGTTACCGTCTTTGTCCCACAGACCCCAATAGGCACCGACATCGCCTTCGGCATCGACTTTCCATGTTTCGTCAAACGACGAGAAGTAAAATATTTCAATGTCGTCCTGCTCGGCCCATTGGTAGGTGTCGACAAAGTACTTAATCGCGTTCTCAAATGACGGCACGGAACCCTTGGTTGGAGTCCCAACGTTTGGCCAACCTGTCTCGCTGATGATGACCTGTTTGCCGTTTGCGACGTTTACGACCCGGCGATACATCTCTTTCATATATAACAATGCATGGTCAGCTGGGCAGCCTTCCCAGAATGGATAGCAGTTCGCCAGAAGCACGTCACATGCGTCGGTGACACGCGGGTGATCGACAAATTCGAAATACGCATCGACATAGCCGACCGGAACGCCCGGCGCGGCAATCTTGACGCGATCCATGTAGGCAATGAGTTCGTCTTCGGATAGTTCTCCGCGCAGTAGTACCTCGTTGCCGACGGCGAGAATGTCAGCATGCCCGGCTTTCGCGATTTCTATAGCGTTCGCTATCTCAACTTCATTCTGTTCATGATTATCATCCAACCAAACGCCGACCATGGTCTTCAGTCCACTCTCTTTTGCGACGCCGGGGATCAGTTCATTGCCCTCACTGCAGGAGAACGATCGAATCCAACGCGCATGCGATTGAATAAAACTGAGTCGCTCACGAATTTGTGCGGCTTCGATTTGCGTCCCAGGGCCTTGTCCCTCGATGTAAGGACTGAATGACAAGCCGTGAATCCCGGCAGCCAGAATTTTGCGCACGAGTGCACGCATATCTTCGGTAGAAAGGCTCGAGATATCGATGCCTGCCAAAGACAGAGTTCTTTGGTATTGGTTAGACATAGTGCGTCCTGAAAAAGTGATAAAAGGTATTAATCTGCAAACAGCATGCTGCTATGCAGGTTCAATGTGAGATGGCGTATTGCGCCGCTGCGCTCGAATATTTCTGCGCTTTGTGCGGCAGGCAGATCGAGTTGCGGCAGTAATTCTTCACTACCGTCTCTTCTGGTTATTTTGAGTGAGACCGGCGCATCATTATCGAGTTTGTAGACAATGGGAACCTGGCACCATGTGAATGCAAGCCCTGCGGGCGGCACTGAAATAGTTTGCCAGTTATCGTCGACATCGACGTAGCCTGTGTCACGAGGTTCGGCGATAAATTCGCGTCTACGCAACAGCTTGGGTTGAAACCGTATCGCGCCGTCGCTAACGCGTACGCCGAGTTCTCCACATCGCGTCAAAATTTCTTCTTTGACCTGCCCGGTCATACCAGGCTGTCGCGCACCGGCATGTTTTGGCGTGTGAGAATAGGGGTCGGTGGGAAATGCGCCGTATTCGGCCGGAGTCTTATTGAATCCGATACCTTCGCGAACGCGATAGTAAAGTTCGCCAAGTCGACGCGTCGTTGGGTTATCAGCGCTAAGGTCGGCAGCGGCGAAGTAGTTTTCCTGAACTGCCAATAAAAGCTTAGACACCATATGCCAGTAAATGGAACCCAGGCCTTCGAATCCGAACATGGTGCCGGAGCGGCCAGTAAATTCCTTGTGATGAAAGACGGCCTCATAAAGATCCAGTACCGCTTGACGAGCGGCGACGATCTTGTCGCCATACTCGTTTTCCAATTTGTTCAGCTGCGCTTTGAGGTCTCCAGCATTCGTAAAGTCGGCATTGAATCGGACGACGTCGTCGGCATCGCGAGCCACGATTGCTTCATCACCGGATGCGAGCATGCTCTGCAACAATGGAATCGAAGCAACTTGCTCTGCGCTGATTTGGTTCTTGTCCAGAAAGCCCGGCAATGGGCGGTCGGGATAGAGCATGAAGCTGTGTTGGTTCGGACGATATATTTCGCTGGCGAACAGAGACTCCAACACCCGCACCGCATTTTCTGCAGAGACGCAGCCGGCACTGAGCGCCGCAACCTGACCTTCGAGCATGGGATACAAGCTATCGATGGTTACAGTCTCATTGCCCAAGCCCAGCAAGTTGTACGCGTGGTAGAGCCCGTCTGTACGCTGGTTGTTGTCGATGCTGTGGTCTATCGCCGCAAGGGCATCATGCAACATGGTCGTTATGTCGCTCACGGGCTGTTCAACTTTGCCGGAATACGATTCCTGTTGGTAGACGCGTTGCCGATAGCGGCATGCCGCACTGCCAAGGTTGGCCAACGAGCGATATCGATCGGTTTCGCCGATAGGCCCGTCGTCGAGGCAAGGGCGCAACTGACTTAGTGCATCGCTGGTGTCGGCTAGCCACAGGCTAACCTCTTTGGAGACGGTGAAAGTGTCTGACTCAGTGGCCAGCAAGTTCAATAGGAAGCTGACGTAGCGACGCAGATAGTACAAAGTGACCATTGATAATCCGTGGCCAACCAGCGCGTTGTTCGCATCGTTCCATTCCGGTCGTTGGGTATTCATCCAAATGCCACCATCAACCACCAGGTTTGCCAATTTGCCAAGCAAGGGGACCAGCAGTTTCTCAAGCAAGTTGACCTGGTAAACGTTGCCTTCAGCGTCAAGCACGAGTTTTCCGTCAGCGCCGTTATCACTGACGCGTTGCTCGATACGCTCAGCAAGATGTGCGTCAAAGCTTACTGTGTTCTTTGGATCCTCGAGCAATGCTTCGAATGATGCTATTCGATAGGGCACGTTCGCATAGCAGAAAATCGGTTTGCGCAATAAGTCACGCAGTCGCGATGGATGAAAGCTCTGTGATTGCTCCAGAAACTTCAGGAGATATATGATCTGATGATCGCCCCAGTATCCAATGTAACTCCACGGGTCATCCGGTTCTTCGACCTCCCAATCAATACCCTCCTTGGTTATGCGATAAGGATTGTAGCCGTCCATCGTCGAGGCGTTGACGAACTTGGCTATTACGTTCTCGACGAAACTTGGATAACTGAGCATGAGTGCTTCCCAGTTCTGGAAGATGTCCCGCCAGTTGCCTTGATACGAGAGCAGGTCATTGCCCTGATCATCCTTAACGTTGATCGCAAATTGGTTCCAAGGGCGGCTGGGGTCGCCATGACGTCGACCGAACGTAATCGGCAGGTATTCGTAGGCGAGTCGTTCCAGCTGTAAGTCATCTTGCGCGCGTACGGACTTCAATAAATCCGAAAACTCGATCCTGTCAGGCAATCCGTCCAGAAATTGGCGATTAGCTTGATACACACTATTGTTGAACCGGCTAATGGTGGTCGAGAAATCACGTGCGTAAACGCCATACTGATCAGCGAACACGCCGCCTCTAAGAATATTGAACAGGACATTTGCGTAGTGGTGCACGGTGACGGTTTCTTCAGCGGTTGCTTGAAAGGCGTCACCACGCGCCATGATACGTGCGAGACCGTCGCTACCGGAATCGATTGTGGCGTTAATCTTATCGCTCAACACCGTCCGGTCTGCCAGTTCGCTGCGCAAGGCGACGACTTCTGACTGACTCTGTTCGATGTTCGCAACGATCTGCCAACTTTGTGTCGCGTTTGCACTAAGGTCGCTTACGAAATTGAGAAGAAAGGCCCCACGCACTCCACGTATATGAGATTCAGGTTGAACGTCGGCCCCAGCAGCAAACTCACGGATCTGGACGGAAGAGATCAGTATCTTCGGGTCATCCAATCCCAGGCTGAAAGCGGTATTTGCTTTTAAAGACTCGCCCGGTTCCGCGCGGTCGGATATTCGCGAATATAACGCGAAAACTGCAAGGCCGGATTCAACGTCAAGTTCTGACCATTTGTAAGCATCTACAAGATTGCTGGTGTTGGCTTGTGCAAACGCAGGAGTTCCTGCTGGAAGAATATTCTGCACGCCATCCACAAGCTCCGCATATGTGCGGTTCTTGCTGAGGTTCTGTAATTCGCAGCGTCGCACGAACCCGTAGTCATCACTGGTTGTCCAGGTATAACGAAACGCCAGTTGCAAATCATGATTGATCTCTTCAAAGCAAAGCTTGTTGCCGATGAGATTCTTGTAAAGGTTTCGCGAAAAAGAATGGTGACCATCGAGAGCCTGGTTAAACGGTTCCCACATTACGTGTTCCCCGTTTCTGCTGACTCGAATCATCGTCAGCGGTCCAGTGTGTGGGGCGCTATCATGAATTTTATCGACGGTGATATACGGGAAGAGGGCGGTCTTGGGAGAAACTCGACCGGCGGTCAGCCCTCCGGTAGACGACACAAACAACCAGTGGTCAACGTTGGAAACGACGCTAACAAAAAATGGCTCCATCTGATCTACATTGCGAATCAAATAGAAGCGTTCCCCGGAAAATTCGACGAAGTCTCCGGAAATCGAGTTACGTTTCACAAGGCGACGGCCTTGTTCAGGGCTAGTGCTCAAAATTCATCCTTTCTACTATTCTGCCAGTAACAGTGCGCCGAACAGTCCGGCATCAATCCAGCCTCTGTCCTTTGCCCCGCTAGGGACGGATTCTGAGCCAATAAAGTTTTCGCGTAGCTCGCTGCCGTCGTTATCGTTATAGGCAACCATTAGCCCCATCTTCTTGTTGGCCGATAGTTCAACTGGTTCGTTGTCTGTAACGTTCTCATCATAGTCGTCGGCATATACGTCGATTGACACTTCCCAAACGATTGTACTGCCGTGCTGTTGCCAACGACTTTCGGTGTGGTGCGAAAAATCTTGTGGCTGGTGGTTGATTCCAATATCGGTGGTCTGGTTGTCCAGTGCTATGTGATATGCGAAAGCACTGTGATTAAACTGGTGATCCCCTCCCGAACGATTCTCGTCAATGAAAATTTCGAGACAGTCATCATCCCAGTACTGCGTTAGCGGGTCGCGATGCGAATCAAACAGGATGTCGTCCGTAAATTCGACAAGCAAGTAGAGTCTTTCGGGTGTCCACACAACCTTGAATCGGCCGCTGAAATCCTGCTCAGAATATTCGGGTCCCAACCAACGATGGTCGATACTCTGCCACTGTGCATGTCGCCATGAGTTGTCATTCGCGATTCCATCAACGAGCGGAGCCTGAAGGGCTCTTGGGGCCACATACTGAGTGCGGCCAGCATAGTGTGAGGGATCATCCCCCAACGATGAATTCGCCAATACCATCACGGCTGCGCCTACCACCAGCGGGCGCATGCTAACGAGTTTGACCATTGTTCCCTCCTCTATCATTGCAGCGTTATGCCTCGCTGCTTGCCGGGCATTGTAAGCGACGCTGACAGCGCTGTCATCAAAAGTCTGAAGAAAATTGCAGATGTTCTGCGGGTAGGCGCCGGTGAAACTGGCGAACTTCAATGAAGATTTGACAGCGTTGTCATATAAGGTTATAAATATATCACATAATTATGACAACGCTGTCAGGTCTGAATGCAATATCTGACGCGTATTCGACAAATTAGAGAATTGAACTGCCGATATCGGCACAACGCTACATCTAAAGAGCCGGGGGCTTCTGCATGAACAAACCACTATTTAACCGTACACCTTTGGCTATTGGCGTCGCTTTGGCACTAGGTGCCACAACGTTTTCACCGGCGTTTGCCCAAGAATCGAACGAGCCCATGGAAGAAGTTGTTGTCCTCGGCATTCGCGGCAGCCTGCAATCGTCAATGATTCAGAAGCGGGATGCACAGGGCGTATCGGACGGCATCATCGCGGAAGATATTGGTAAGTTCCCGGACACCAATCTCGCCGAGTCCATGCAGCGCATCACTGGTGTGTCGATTGACCGGTCCGCAATTGGTGAAGGATCGCGCGTAACGGTCCGCGGCGTGGGCCCGGATTTCAATCTTGTCACGCTAAACGGCCGACAGATGCCGGGTACCACCATCGAAGGCACGGTCGAGAGTTCTTCACGTTCCTTCGATTTCGCGAATCTGGCCTCGGAAGCCGTTTCGGCGATCAGTGTCTATAAAACCAGTATGGCCCGCCTGCCAAGTGGCGGCATGGGCGCAACGATCGACATCAAGACGGCACGTCCTCTCGATAATCCAGACATGGTCCTGAGTATGGGCGCGAAAATGGTCATGGATCAATCGATGGAGAGCGGTGACGATGTCACGCCGGAAATCTCCGGCATCTTTAGCAATACCTATGCCGACGGCAAGTTTGGCGTCGGCGTCTCGGCGAGCTATCAGGACCGCAACCTCGGTTATAACCAGGCCGGTATTGGCGCAGGCTGGCGGCAGAATTTTGGCGGATTGAACGACAGTTGGACCGGCCTGCCGGCGGAAGGCTCCAACGGCACCACGACCACGAACCGACCCACGGACAGCCTCTATCTGGTTCCACAGAATATCGGTTACACGTTCAACGATGTTCAGCGTGAAAGGACAAACGGGCAGCTAGTGCTGCAGTTCGCTCCAACGGACACGTTGACTGGCACACTGGATTACACTTATGCGGAAAACGAAATAAGCACTCAGGCTTCCGAGCTTTCTGCCTGGAATGGTTTTAGTCCGACGGTTATTTCGTCCTTTACAGACGGTCCCGTGGCTGTACCCACCAGCTATACCCAGGTTCAGGACCCGAATGATCCGCTCAATCCAGATCCCGCCGGCGACTTTGGCGGTAATCAGGCTGATTACGGCATTAAGCATGAACTAGAGTCCGTTGGCCTCAACATTGCGTGGGATCCCACTGACAATCTTAGCCTTGCGCTGGATTTTCATGATTCGGAGTCGGACTCCGGTCCGGCGGGCAAATGGGGTAGCAGCAACGCTGTTGGCTGGTTCAGTTTCAACCGAGGCTCGACAAGCATCATCAATGAGCAGGATTTTCCGGTGCAAAGTATCGTATTTGCACCAGGGACGACATCCGCTGATGTATCGCAGATCCAAACGACCGGATCCGCGTTCCGTACTTCCACCTCGACTAACGGGGTTCAACAGTTGCGTTTGGGCGGCACCTTCTTCTTTGATGATGAGGCCTACAGCCTCGATTTTGGGGTAATGACGACCGAGGTCGATAATCAGTCGACCTTCTCGCAGATTGAAGCACCATCCTGGGGCGGCAGCGGCGAGTCGCCGGACGACTATGACGATTCGCTCTTCCGGCTGGATAACATTGCGCCTTACTTTAGCGGCGTTCCAGGCGCTAGCGATAGCCGCCTGACCCCGGAATTCATTCGCTTGGCCGACTTTGACACGGCGATTGCGGCCGCGAGCCAAGTGTTACCAGGGGATCGTTGGGGTGCGCCTACCGGCCCTACAGACCCGAGAGCTGACAAGGTAGTTGATAAGCGTACAACAGAAGAAACCAATGCAGCCTATGTCCAGTTCAACGCAAGTTTTGATCTTGGCAATAAGCCTGCCAATTTCGCCGCCGGCCTTCGCTATGAGCAAACGGATGTTGTATCCAGTGCGTTGGTACCGATCGTCACCCAAATTACCTGGAATTCCGCAAACGAATATTCGCTAATAAATTCAGGCCAGGGCTTTACAAAGCTTGAAGGCGACTACGACTATGTGCTGCCAAGCCTTGACTTCAACGTCGAAGTTGTCGAGAACGTGATCGTGCGGTTCGGCTACAGTGAGACGATTGGGCGTCCAGGCTGGTCGCAGATTCAGGGCGGCCAGACATTGGACTCGGTCAGGCAATCTGAAGGACAGGGCTCGCAAGGCGATCCCGGGTTGCTGCCTTTGGAATCGACCAACATTGATCTTTCGGCGGAATGGTACTACGGCTCCGGTAGTTATGTGTCGGTGGCTTACTTTGATAAGTCCATTGATAATTACATTAACGAAACCGACATAAGCGGCACACCTTTTGATCTGCCGCACCCGGCTCAGGGACCAAGGTTTGCCGAGGCAGACGCTGCGACGGGCGGCACCGGTGATGTTATTGCGATTCGGCAATACATATTTGAAAACTATGCGAATACACCGGAGGTTACGATTACTGGTACGGATGGAACCGGTAATTTCCTCGGCACAATCGCGGGCGTTGCTGGAGAGGACCCGGCGGCCGTTTTCAATATCCGTGTACCGACGAATGCAGCCAAATCGGGTGTTAATGGCTGGGAGTTGGCGTTGCAACATTTCTTTGGCGACTCAGGATTCGGAGTTAGTGCCAACTACACGATGGTCAGTGCCGATGATAATTATAACAATACCTTGGTCGACGCAGGCGGTAACGCAGTGCAGCAATTCGTCGTTGAGGGTATTAGTGATTCCGCCAACCTGGTGGTGTTCTTCGAGAACGATAAATGGTCGACACGACTTGCTTATAACTGGCGAGACGAATACTTGACGAACAGGAATTTCGCCGGTCAAGTGAATCCGGAGTATGTGGAGGACTACGCTCAGCTGGACGGGAACGTGAGTTACAATGTCAACGATCGGCTGACGATCATTTTGGAAGGCATCAATATAACCGACGAGTACACTCGCAGTTACGTTCGCGCTCAGAATGCGACGGGTTTCCTCACAACCACTGGTGCCCGATACATGCTCGGCGCGCGCTACGACTTTCAGTAGAACTATTTGGAGTTTAGCCGCGTGCATAATCGCTGTTATGATAAAAGCCGCTGATTTCAGCGGCTTTTTTCTGTCATCTGCAGACGAGGCAGGAGTAATATAGCCCTTAGGAGTGCCGTTGAGTTTGAGCACTCATCCTGAAAAATCATACGTCAAGGCCGAACATGACAAACCATGTGCTATTGAATAACGTCGATCACAAAGATCTCAGGGTGGTCACGACAAGGTCGGCAGAGTACGGCGATAATCTGCAGTGTGCCATTACGTTTTTCTGGGAGTTCCGCAGCATACAGGCGCACTACCCGATCTTCTTCACCAAAAATGCGGCGACCGGAGAATTTACTGCTGTTGCCATGTTTGGTTTCAAAGATAAAGAAAACCTTTTTCTGAGCAATCAGGGGTGGGACGCGAATTATGTTCCGCTGACGATAAGGCGAGAGCCGTTCCTGATCGGCTTTCAGCAGTCTGAGGCAAGCGGTGGTGTCGCAAAAGATCCGGTCATACACCTGGATATGGATAGTCCGCGCGTCGGCAACGGTGAGGGAGAAGCCGTGTTCCTGCCTCACGGTGGCATCAGCGAGTACCTCGAGCAGACCAACTCTATCCTGAATACGATTAATGAGGGTTACCCGGTCCACGAACTATTTATCAAGGCGCTCGTGGAGCACGGCTTGCTGGAGTCGTTCGCGCTCGACATCGAGCTCAATGATGGTTCGCAAAACCGCTTGATGGGGTTTCATACAATCAATGAAGATGCGCTTATGGAGCTCGGCGGGGACGTGCTTGGAAGTCTCAACGAGAAAGGATTCCTGCTACCTATATATATGGCACTCGGATCTCTATCAAATATTCGCGACCTCATTGACAGAAAGAACGCGTCGCTAAAGCTGTGAGGCCGCACCCGCATGCTCGAGGTCGATAAAGCCGTCAAAGAGATGCAGGGTATACGGGCCGACTCGGTCCCACCCGAGGTCCTGACTTCGACGCAGCCGCTGTTGCTCAAGGGGCTGGTCGCTGATTGGCCATTTGTGAAGGCAGGCAGGCGCTCGATGTCTGCTGCTGCGCAATATCTCCTCAAGTTCTATGCGAATACGCCCATTGGCGTCGGCTTCGGCCCGCCGGAAAATTTGGGTCGATTTTTTTATAACGAAGATATGTCGGACCTGAATTTTGACCGTGGCATGGGCAAACTCGATCAGGTACTTACCGAGATACTCAAGTTTGAGCAAGTTGATGCGGCGCCCTCGTACTACGTCGGGTCCACGGCGGTAGACCTGTGTCTGCCGGGTTTTCGGTCTGAAAATGACGTCGTCTTCGGCGCAACGCAACCGCTGGCCAGTATCTGGCTGGGAAACCGATCTCGCATCGCTGCGCATTGGGACCTGCCGGACAATTTGGCCTGCTGCGCTGTCGGTCACCGGCGCTTCACTTTATTCCCGCCTGAACAACTCGAGAATCTGTATGTAGGCCCGCTGGATGTCACTCCGGCTGGACGGGAGATAAGCCTGGTCGATTTTCACAGCCCGGACTTTGAAAAATACCCGAAGTTTCGCGAGGCATTGAAAAGTGCGCAGGTAGCGGAGATGGAACCCGGTGATGCATTGTTTATTCCGAGCATGTGGTGGCATCACGTCGAGGGCCTGGACAGCTTCAATGTACTGATAAACTACTGGTGGCGGCAGTCACCGAACTTCATGAGCACGCCGGTCAATGCGCTGAGTCATGCCTTTCTGACCATTCGAGACTTGCCAGCAGAGCAACGCAGTGCCTGGCAGCAAATTTTCCAGCACTACGTGTTTGAGGCCGACGAGCACAGCTTTGAGCATATTCCGGAACGAGCCCGCGGCCAATTACAGCCGATTGACGAGCAAACTGCGAGAAAGCTACGAGCAGAACTGTTGAACAAATTGAATCGCTAGTACTCAAATGCAGAACGCATACAGGAACACTATGAATAGCGAAGGCGTTAAGAAAGTTGTTATTGCTGGCGGTGGTACCGCTGGCTGGATGGTGGCAGCGCTGCTGTCGAAGACCATGGGCAAGGTCCTTGATATCACGCTGATCGAGTCGGACGAGATTGGCACAGTGGGTGTTGGCGAGGCGACTATTCCGCCGCTCGTGCAGTACAACCAGCTATGTCAGATAAGCGAGCCGGAATTCATGGCTGCCGTGCAGGCGACCTTCAAGCTCGGCATATCATTCGAAAACTGGCGTGACGTGAACGAAGACTATATTCACTCATTTGGTAACACCGGCACAGACCATTGGAGTGCGGGGTTCCAGCACATATGGATGAGTGGTCAGCGCAAAGGAATTGCCACTGACTACGGCGATTACTGTCTCGAGTTGCGTGCAGCGTTGGAAAGCAAGTTCGCACACCTGCCAAAAAACGGGCTTAACTATGCGTTTCATATCGACGCCACGCTGTATGCGCGCTTCTTGAGGAAGCTCAGTGAGGAAAATGGCACGGCACGAGTCGAGGGCAAGATTGTTAAGGTTGATACCGATTCGGAGTCGGGATTCATAACGTCGCTGACGCTGGATTCCGGCAAGCAGGTCGAGGGCGATCTGTTTATCGATTGCACGGGCTTTCGTGGTTTACTTATCGAGCAAACATTGCATGCCGGCTATGAGGATTGGTCACATTGGCTGCCCTGCGACAGCGCGGTTGCGGTGCAAACCGAATCAACCGGCCCGGCGATTCCGTACACGCGCTCAATCGCGCGTGAAGCTGGCTGGCAATGGCGTATCCCGCTGCAGCATCGCGTTGGCAACGGCATGGTCTACTGCAGCCGTTACATCAGCGACGAAGACGCGCGTGAGACTTTGCTCGAAAATATCGAAGGAAAGATGCTGACGGAGCCACGCGTCATTAAATTTCGCACTGGCCAGAGACTAAAGCAGTGGAGCAAAAACTGTATTGCGATCGGACTATCCAGTGGTTTCCTCGAGCCGCTCGAATCAACCAGTATCCATCTCATCCAAAGAAGTGTGGTTCGACTGTTGCGCATGTTTCCGCAGGAAAAAATCGTGCAGACCGATGTTGACGAATTCAATAAGCAATCGAAATTTGATATCGAGACAATTCGGGACTTCATCATCCTTCACTATTGCGTAACCAACCGGACAGACACACCGTTTTGGCGCCACTGTCGCAACATGGAAATTCCGGAGACGCTGGCTCACCGCATCAACTTGTTCAAGGAAACCGGCCGCGTGTTCCGATTACATACAGAGCTATTCGCCGAAAATTCGTGGATCCAGGTGATGCTGGGGCAGGGCATTGTGCCGGATCAATATCATCCGGTCGTTGATGTTATGGATGACGAGGAATTGGACAGGTTCCTGAAGCAGATCAAAGCAAACGTCGATAGTACGGTCGGGAAACTACCCGATCACGAAGCCTACATAGAGCAGTATTGTAAAGTGGCCCAATAGCCGTTCGAGCGCAACAAAATGACTGCGACCGAACGATTGGACAGGTTTGACCGCGACGGCTATCTCGTTATTGAAAACTTCTTCGAGCGGGAGTTGATGGATGAGCTTGATCAACTCATGCGCAGTCATTTTGGCAACAATCCGGACTTCCTGCACAACAGCGAATTTCTCGAAAAAGCGCAGACTGACGTTATCCCGTGGTTTCCACAGAACGAGGGCGTCGCTGCGTTCAATGCGGTGGACCAAAATGCCCGATTGAATGCTCTGAGTGAAGAAATACTCGGCACGGGCTGGTCGAGCCTGTACTGCATGGTCATGTATTCCAAACAAGGCACTTTGGGTCAGGCGTGGCATCAGGACTGCGCGCCGGATAGCCCGGATATTTTTAATCTGAATCGTCTCGTGTATACGAGCGACATCAGTGACGATATTGGTGGTCAAATCGTTGTCGTTCCCGGTTCGCATAAGAACGGGCTGATACCGGTCGGCGATCCTGTCGGTGAATTCGAACAGCAGGTCGTGCTACGTCCGTGCAAAGGAACCTTGCTGTTGCTGCACGGGCATACCTGGCACCGGGTGCTACCCATCAAAGGGGCGAATCGTTTTTCCACAAACTATCGCAGCGCGCCCGCCGGAACGCCGGATAGCATTACGGACGTTGCTGTTTATAGGAACATGCGTTATCAATTTTCAACAGCGGAAGTCATTGAGCTCCGAAAATCGCCGCTATAGGTTAACTCTATTAAAAGATTTACTGGTTTCCAAAATGGCTCTCGGCTCCCTGGTTCTGTTGCTTGCCGGGTGCGGAGCGAAGTCGGAACATGATGATGTGGTTTGGGCCGTCAACGTGGGTAGCACCGCCTACGACGGCATTGACGGCACGAAATATGAGGCCGAGGCATCGGTTCATGGTGGCGAAATTAATGCCATGGAGACCGTCAAAGGGTCGCAGGATCCCTTTCTTTATCAGCACTATCGCCGCGGCGATATTGAGGTAGCACGCGCTATCTCTGATGGCATCTATGACATCACTTTTTACTTTGCGGAGCCGGATGAGGTCGGTGGCGGTGAGCGGGTCTTCGACACCTTGGTTGAAGACAAGGTGGTCATTCGAGACCTGGATATCATGGCCTCCAGAGACGGTAAGATTCACTCGGCGCTCACAGTAACAGTCCCTGATGTTGCCGTAGCAGATGGTGAACTGAATATTCGCTTTGAGGCATCAACGCGACAGCCGGTGCTCAGTGCCCTGATGGTGCGGCATACGCATCGCCGTGCGAATTCGTGGGAGCTTGTCTGGGGCGATGAGTTTAACGAAGAAGGGCCGTTGGACGCCGACAAATGGAGCGTCGAGGAATGGCCGGCGCGGAAGGTTAATGATGAAGACCAGACGTACACGAACCGCAACAAGAATATTCGCGTGGAGGACGGGTTTCTCGTCATCGAAGCACACCAGGAAGATTTCAATAATGCCGCTTACACCTCGGGCAGAGTGCATTCCAGCGGTAAGGGTGACTTTCTCTACGGCAGATTCGAAGTACGCGCCAAACTACCTGCAGGTAAAGGTAGCTGGCCCGCCATCTGGATGCTGCCAAGCGATCCCTATGTCTATTCGACGACTTGTACCGACGGCGAAGATTGGCAGGGCAGCGCAAGCTGCGACGCGTGGCCTAACTCCGGCGAGATAGACATCATGGAGCACGTCGGTTACCAGATGGGTCATATCCACGGTACGGTGCACAACGAAGCGTATTACTGGGCCAAGTGGGAGCAGCGTAAGGGACGCATTCTTCTCGATGATGTGGATGAAGCGTTTCATATCTATGCGCTCGAATGGACGCCCGAGAAGATCGATGTCTTTGTCGATGACACTCTGTATTTCACCTATATCAACGAGCATAGTGGCTGGCAAACGTGGCCGTACGACCAGCCTTTTCATCTGATCATGAATATTGCGGTGGGTGGCATGTGGGGTCGGTCGGGTGGCGGCATCGATGACGACATTTTTCCGCTGCGAATGCTGATTGACTACGCGCGCGTCTTCAAAGCTGTGCCCTGACTCTGTCCATGTGTTCCTGAAAGTCGAGGCTTGCAGACAACGGCACAGTCGCCGAGACTCCGTTGGATATCCCAACTCCGCCCGTACTGACAATTCCCCAGCGGACCTTCTTTATCATTGTCGCCGCAAGCGGATTCTGCTTGGCGGTGCTTCGAAGTTCGAGCGAAACGGATTGATGTCGATGCCGCCACGACGTTGATAGCGAGCGTAGACAGTCAGCTGTTCGGGCTTGCAGCGCTGCGTGATGTCTATGAACATTCGTTCAACGCAGGCTTCGTGAAAATCGTTGTGCTGTCGAAACGATACGATGTAGCGCAACAGCCCCGCGCGGTCCATCTGCGGACCTTTGTAGGAAATCATGACGCTGCCAAGATCGGGTTGATCCGTTACCGGGCACAGACTTCGTAAGACATGTGAATTAAGAGTCTCGGTGACGACTTCGTCGCTTGCTTCGAGGAAATTGGCGTCAACGTCAAAAACATCGCAATTCGTGTCTATCGAATCGATGCAGTCGCCGGCAAATTCTTCAATATTCGTTTCGTCACCCGTGCTGTGCAGACGTAGCTCGACATCGCTAGCTGTGCACGCGTTGAGATCGGACTCAATCATTTGCTGGAGTCGGTCCGTGCTCTCGATCTTGGTCATCGCAAACGAACCCAAATACAGCTTGAGAGATTTCGATTCGATCAAAAAAGGTGAGTACGCGGGAACCAAGATCTCCGCTGACGCAATCTGCGGCACGCCGGACGAGTTCAACCAGGTGATCTCCCAGGCGGTCCAGATATCGCAGCCGTTGAAGGGTAGGTCATTGCCCAGATCGAGCGCTGCACGGCTCTCGGTGCGTGGAATCGCGAATAGCAGACCCGGGTCGTACTGATCCGCGTAGCTGGTCGGTTTTCCAAGTGGCGTTTTGTCGGTCATAGGCAGAGTTTACGGAATTCCTAAGGTACAATACCGGCCTTTTTCGCGGCCGGATAATAGCGCTAGAACTATGTGCCCAGCAGACCAAATCAAAAATACCGAACGCGGCTATATTATCCCGATTGGCGGCGCCGAAGAAAAACTCCATAATCCTGAAATCCTTGATCGTTTCGTTGACGTATGCGGCGGTAAATCAGCCCGCATCAGCATCATTCCGACGGCATCCGAGCTCGAAGATACGGGTCGCAACTACGAGAAACTGTTCCGCAAGCTTGGCATCAAACACGCCAAGGTACTGCCGTTCGAAACGCGCGAAGACTGTGGGCCAAGCGAGTATCTGGACTACATAGAGAAGTCGGACGGGGTATTCCTGACCGGCGGAAACCAGCTGCGACTGTCCACAACACTCGGTGGTACCGAGGTTGCGCAGATGATCCGGCGGCGTAATGCTGCTGGGATGCACGTGGCAGGAACCTCAGCAGGAGCCGCTTTCATGCCAGAACACATGATCGCTGGCGGGCGCGAGGGTAGTACCCCGAGTCCGGATCTGGTCACTATGGCGCCGGGACTGGGCCTGACCAATAAATTCATTATTGACCAGCATTTCCGGCAGCGCGACCGTTTGGGTCGCCTGCTAACGGCACTGGCCTACAACCCATTCGCCGTGGGCATTGGCCTGGACGAGGACACAGCGGCATTTATAAGCCCTGCTGAAGAGCTCGAAGTGGTCGGAAGCGGCGGTATTACGGTGATAGACCCCACCCATCTGAGCTATTCTTCTATGGACCAGGCGCGCCGTGGCGAGCCGGTCAGCCTCATAGGGGTCAAGCTGCACATTCTGGTTGCGGGCGGTCGGTTTGATATCACGTCGCGAGAGGCATCACCTGAGTAAATAAGCGCGCTTGAGTAAACGAGAAAGGCAGGAACAGAAAAATGAAGATTGTCAGCACCAACGTATTCGTTGGGCCCAACATGTATGCGCATTTTCCCGTGGTCCGGCATGTCCTCGACCTCGGCGAACTTGAAAACTGGCCGACCGGCAAGCTCGGCGAAGACTTCATTACACCGCTGCTTGATGCGCTGCCCGGACTACATGAACACGGTTGTTCTTATAGAGAAGCGGGCGGCTTCGTTCGCCGCCTTCGTGAGGACCAGGGCACCTGGCTGGGTCATGTCATGGAGCATGTGGCGATCGAGCTGCAAAATGTTGCCGGATCGGCGGTAACTTTCGGGCGTACTCGTTCCATCGATGGCCAGCCCGGTCACTACAACATGGTATTTCAGTACAAGGACGTCGCGGTTGGTCGGGCGACCAGCTCGCTGTCGCTCAATCTCATTCAGAGCCTGCTACCCGCCGAACTTAAATCGGACAACGCGCCTGGCGACGACTGGGATTTTGCGACGGAGAGAGACAACTTTATTCGCTATGCTCAAAAGCGCGCGTTCGGTCCCAGCACGCAGTCGCTTATTGATGCGGCCGAAGCTCGCGATATCCCCTGGCTAAGACTTAATGACTACAGCCTGGTGCAACTTGGCCATGGTCGTCATCAACACCGAATCCAGGCAACGACGACGGGAAAGACCAGCAATATTGCGGTTGAACTGGCGTCGGATAAAGAAGAGACCAACGGTATCCTGCGCGATCTGGGTTTGCCGGTTCCCTCACAGCGCCTTGCCCGGCGCGCTCGCGATGCGGTACGTGCCGCCGAGCGTATCGGCTATCCCGTTGTACTTAAGCCGTTGTCCGGCAATCACGGCCGCGGCGTATCGATTAATTTGAAGACGCAATCTGAGGTAGAGACCGCTTTTGAAAAAGCGGCGGAGCATGGTCGGACCATCATCGTCGAGTCGTTTCTCGAGGGTTTTGATCACCGCCTGCTAGTTGTTAATGGCGAGTTGGTTGCTGCGGCGAAACGTGTTCCGGGCCATGTCGTCGGCGATGGCAAGCACACGATCGAACAGCTGGTCGATATTGTGAATGAAGATCCACGTCGCGGTGTAGGTCACGAGAAAGTACTGACACGGCTTGAGTTTGATCACCAGGCTGAACGTCTGCTCGCCGAACTCGGCTACAACAAAGACACCGTTCCGAAACAAGGCGAGGAAGTCTTCTTGCGCACGACGGCAAATCTGTCGACCGGCGGAACGGCCATTGATGTAACCGATACGATCCATCCCGATAATCGAGATATGGCGATCCGAGCGATTAAGGCGATCGGCCTCGACATCGGTGGCGTCGATTTTCTGACGTTTGATATTACCGAGTCGTATCGCGACACCGGCGGCGGCATTTGCGAAGTCAATGCAGGGCCCGGATTCAGAATGCATGTGGCGCCAAGTGAAGGAACGCCACGTGATGTATCGGGGCCGGTCATCAATATGCTGTTTCCGCAGGATTCGCCGAGTCGCATTCCTATCGCAGCAATCACGGGTACTAACGGCAAGACCACAACGTCACGCATGCTCTCGCATATTCTCAAGATGTCGGGCCTTACGGTGGGCCAGACATCTACTGATGGCGTTTATATCGACGGTAATCTAAGCGTTTCCGGAGACATGACGGGCCCGGTGTCAGCGCAAATGATTTTGCGTGATCCTTCGGTCGATGCGGCGGTAATGGAAGTCGCACGTGGCGGAATGTTGCGCAGCGGCCTCGGCTTCCAGAAGTGCAACGTTGCTTGCTGTATCAACGTCACTGCAGATCATCTCGGGCTGCGCGGCATCGACACGCTGGAGCAGCTTGCAGAAGTTAAGCGCGTTCCGATCGAAATCGCTCAGGACGCGGCTGTTTTGAACGCGGATGATCCACATTGTTTGCAAATGGCCGATTACACGGACGCGGCACGCTTGTGCTACGTAACAATGAATCCTTCGCACCCGCTGGTTAAGCAGCACATTCGGGCTGGTGGGCAGGCGTTTGTGCTCGAGCAGGGCATGAACGGCCACATGATTACGATTTACGACAATGACGGCCACACACCGCTGGTGTGGACGCATCTGATTCCAGCAACCATTGAAGGCCGCGCGATGCACAACGTGCAGAACGCAATGTTCGCCGCAGCGTTGGCGTACAACATGGAAATCAGTCTCGAAGACATTCGGCGCGGTCTGCGAACCTTCGATTCGAGCTTCTTCCAGGCGCCTGGTCGCACCAACGTCTACAACGAACATCCGTTCCGGGTCATTCTTGACTACGCACACAATCCGGCTGCCGTTAAGGCGATGTGCGAATTGGTTGATCGATTCGAACCGGAAGGAAGTCGCACGATAGTACTTGCGGCACCTGGTGATCGACGCGACCAGGATATTCTTGAGATCGCAGAAATCGCGGCCGGACATTTCGATCACTTTATTTGTCGGCGTGACGATAATCGGCGCGGACGCGGCGAAGACGAAGTCGCCATAATGCTGAAGAACAAACTGCTTGAGATGGGTATATCCGCCGACAGGATCGAAGTGATTCCGGATGAGCAGGAAGCGACCAGTCGTGCGCTGGAAATGTCCGAAGTCGGAGATCTCGTCTTGGTGCTCGCCGACAACGTCAAGCGCGCCTGGAAACAGATTATTTACTTCAACTCAGGTGCGAAGATCGACGACGCCACCAAGAAAATGCCGACAGTAGCCGACCTGCCTGATCTTGAAGGCTTCCAACTCGACGACAATCTCGAGATCATCAGCGATGAACGTGGAGTCCGGATAGCACGCGAAGAAAGCGACTAATGGAGTTTCTCGATGCGCGCAGGCTGACAGGTCCGAGCCTTCTCGCTGATGTTCCAGGGGCAGTTCTCGATGTCGCATGTACCGCGGCGGATGCAGATCGACTAATCCCGGTATGGACCCGACACGTCGAGCGCATGCTCGCGGATCTGGATTGGACTCAATGCGAATTCAGTTCGGTCAAATTGTCGGAGGGCGTGAGCTTATTCTTCTCCGCCGCAATCGATGCACTGTACGCCGCATCCGAGATCAATGAATGGGCATGGGCAGCTTGCGATGCCGAACTGAACGGCGCCGACGAGCCTGACTACGAAGAAACGCTGGCGACGATTCGAGCATCCATCGCTGAAGAAGCGAATCCCTCCTTGCTTCGACTCGAAGCAGCATCTACAGCGCACGATACGACTTTCCTGTGGGATGACGACGAAGCGTCAATTGGTCTCGGGCGACATTCACAAACCTGGCCGGTACGAGAGTTGCCGAATTTGGAACCCTTGATTTGGTCGGAGCACGGCGACGTGCCGATTGGCCTTGTCACAGGCACGAATGGCAAGACGACAACCGTCCGGATTGCTACGCATATCCTGCGTTCTGCAAACAAGCATGTCGGACTAAGCTCGACCGACTGGATCGCTGTCAACGACAAGATACTCGACCGCGGTGACTGGTCAGGTCCTGGTGGAGCGCGGGCGGTACTGCGCGAACAAAGCGTTGACGTAGCGATCCTCGAATCTGCTCGTGGCGGACTGCTGCGACGTGGTCTCGGCGTTAATGTTGCCGACGTCGCGCTGATTACGAACATTGCTGAGGATCATCTGGGTGATTTCGGCTCGCATAATCTTGCCGAGCTGATGGCTATCAAGTGGATCGTGAGTCGTGCCGTCGTTAGCCAGGGGCGTCTGATTCTGAATGCGGATGACAGGCTGTTGGTGTCGAAAGCTAAAAGCTACTGCGGGGAAATTATCTGGTTTTCTCTTGATGCAGAAAACCCAATCCTCGGTAAACATGTAGCGGCAGGTGGTGCCGGGTTTATTCTGGATGGCGACGAGCTGCTGCATGTGAGCGGCGACACGCGAGAATTGATATGTCGATCTACCGACATCGAGATTACCTTGCACGGTGCGGCGCGGCATAATGTTGCCAACTCCCTTGCCGCGGCGGCATTAGCGTATTGTCTCGGCGCGTCGCTCGCGGATATTCGTGCGGGTCTGACGACAATGTCACAGGATGATAATCCCGGACGTTGCAATGTCTACGATGTCGACGGACGTAAGGTGTTGGTCGACTTCGCACAC
>RCND010000653.1_pt1 | contig 19930 bp, 12 predicted proteins | sample 2041351 | NCBI WGS metagenome assembly RCND01 (sample SAMN09708230, study PRJNA481090) | Marine sediment metagenome, whole genome shotgun sequencing project. | biome: marine sediment; feature: ocean; material: sediment; isolation source: Sewage treatment plant 12B marine sediment (STP12B) ... | reverse complement strand
ATCGATGCAGCAGACCTTCTGGAATATTTCATCGAGGATGAAAGTACAAAGACCATTTTCATCTACCTTGAAGGTATTCGCGACGGACGACGGTTGATGGAACTGGCAAGGCGGTCACCAAAGCCCATCCTGGCCATGAAATCCAACATCGGTAAACTTGGCCAGAGTGTGGCCGCTTCCCATACTGCATCACTTTCGAGTGATGACCGTGTGGTAGATGCCGCCTTCAGGCAGAGCGGGATTACCCGCGTACATGATGTGACCACGCTCTCACACTACATGAAAACCCTGCTACTGCCACTTTTGAAGAACAAAAGGCTGGCCATTATTTCCCGCTCAGGAGGTCACGCCATCGTTGCCGCAGATGCCTGCGAAACGGTCGGGTTTGAGCTGGCGGATTTCCCCGAATCATTCATTCAGGATATCGAGAAACATTTCCGCGCATCTGTTATCAAGCTAACCAATCCGCTGGACCTGGGTGACCTGTTTGATCTGGATGTTTATTACAATATTGTGGAACAGACCCTGGCCCAGGAGAACGTGGATGGTGTCGCCTTCCTCCATACTTCGGTTGCAACAACAGAACATGGTCCGACCAAGGATTTACTTACTCGCCTGGAAGCGCTAAGCAAAAAATTCAACAAACCGATTGCAGTTTATGTTTCGGCGAATTCGGCAGAAATTTCCAGTTTAAGACAAAATCTGGATTTCCCGATTTTCACCCAGATTGTGGAGATGTTCCGGGCGCTGAAACTGGATTATGAGCATTCGCAGATGATGGCAGGCGTGGCATTGGAAGAAGACAGCCCTGCATTGGTCGTGGAAAAACCGAGTGTGCAACGGTTGATTGAAACGGCTGCAGGTGAAGGCCGGGATCTGCTCCTTAATGAAGCATTGGATGTCCTGGAGTGCTACGGGATCCCAACTGTCAGGGGCTTGGCGACAAGTTCAGCAGAAGAAGCTGGCGATGCAGCGGATAGCCTTGGGTATCCGGTGGCCATGAAGGTCATCTCCGAACACATTTCACACAAGTCCGATGTGGGAGGCGTTCAATTGAATCTCCGCAACCGGAGTGGCGTCATTGAAGCGTTCCAGGACATGAATACCAGGATCCGGGCGGCTTTTCCTGATGCAAAACTGGATGGTGTCATGGTGCAACCAATGGCTATCGGTGGACGTGAACTGATACTTGGAGGTCGTCAGGACAAGCAGTTCGGTGCAGTCATCCTGGTCGGGTTGGGAGGCATCTTTGTAGAGATATTCGAACAGGCTTCCATGCGTATTGGACCGGTTTCCAGGAAAGAAGCCATTGCCATGATTGAAGAACTGAATGGTTCGCAGATTCTGATGGGCGCCAGGGGCCAGAAGCGATTTGACATCGACGCCATCGCCGATGCCATTGTTCACCTGAGCCAGTTGCTGACGGATTTCCCACAGATCAAGGAACTGGATATCAATCCCTTGCGGATTTTCCACGAAGGAGAAGGCTGCCTGGCTCTTGATGCCAGGATTATTCTCTAGGACCGGACGCGATTTGTTAAAATTGACTGCTCACTCACATTGCAGCAGCATGTCAACAGCCATCCCATGGTCCATCGGGTCGCCATACCACTCGGGAATTGATGTCTCGGGGGAGATTTTCAAACCGTTGTTCAGATTCTTTAATTTTAGAGTCACAACGTTCCCGCGGGAACGCGAATCCGGTCCCTGGGGGATAGTTTTTCCATCGGGTAGCCTGAAAACAACATCCTTACCCGCGATATTCTGAACACCATAACCCGCCTCATGCACCAGTCGATGGTGTGTGCGGCAAAGAAGCACCAAATTATCCATGGACGTCTCACCACCATCGGCCCAGTGTTGAATATGATGCGCATCAACAAAACGCTTACAGGTACAGCCCGGAAAACGGCAACCATGATCTCTGCGCTTTAATGCCCGCCGGATGGCGGGAGGAATGGAGCGTGTTTTACGTCCGATATTGAGTGGTTCGCCTTGTTTGTCCTCGTGCCAATGAACAATGGAACAATCACAGGCCATACGGCGTGACGTTTCCGCGGGAACGTGCCCACGATCTTCAATTTCTGATTCTGCGCCTGTACCGTTTTCTTTAAGTGTTTCAATATCGGTATGAATATTGACCATGTAGCGGTCACCACCGGACTGATCATTTTTGACCCCAGCCAGAAACCCCTCGACCACCCGCGCCAATTCATCCGCACGCTTTTGGGAAACGGGTTCCGGGCTGGTCCTATCCAATGGCACCTTATCGGAAACCTCCCTGGTAACCCCTTCAGGTACATGTTGTTGTTCATCAAATAACTGATCACCTGCAGCTTCCAGCGCCTTTTGCAACAATGCACCCTGCTCTGGAGTGAAGCGCCCCTTAAATACCCAGTAGTCATCATCATCGATGTACCAGCTTAGTTCACGATGACCATGCCGCAGGTTTTCCTCCTCCAGCGCTTCAATCCGTTCTGTCTGCCGGTAAAGACGCACCTGGGTTTCAACGTGCTCGGCAGTTCCGCCTAGTGCAACCTGCAACAGCGCATTCTCATTTTCTGCAGTGGCTACTCTGGTCATTGCACGTACTTTGGAATAGCTCACTCTCCCATCGCGAAAGGTCGCACTGATCTCAGGCAAACCCGGTAGTGCCCGTGCAACCCGCACCCTCTCCCGGGCAGGCCCCATGCTCATTCCGCACTTCCAGTTTAACCAGTGCGCACAAGATCGAATACCCGGACCTGCCCAGCCTTCGTTTTGGTCAAACTCGCATATCAATTCAAGTAGCTGGAATGTGCCGGCATCCAGGTGTGCGACCAGTTCGGTTATGCCATCGGCCATGCGTTCAAGCTTGATAACGCGTTCATGATCGGGGTAGTAACCGGCTTGGGAGAGGTGATTTACGGGTGCTGTTTTTTGAGGGTTGGACATGGTTTTATGCTCTGTTTTCAATACTATACAAGTATACAGTACATGTAACTATAAAACCATATTTATACTTATATATCATAGTGTTAAAATAGATATAGAGATATCAATAGTGATAGGCCGAATCAGCTGTGATGCAAAGAGAAACACAATCTATAGTCGACCATCCATTTGCACAATTCTCACCTTAGATGAGAAATATGAGACAGGTTGGAACCAAACCGCTAGAATGGCGTCCGAAAGATATACAGATAGTTTTTATCTGGGGGCGACCTGGCTTCGACGTGGGTCGTGAAACTCTAGGTGCATGCCGAGCTGCAGATAACTCGTGAAACTGATTGCAAACTTTTAGTTGCCAACGACGACAACTACGCACTAGCAGCTTAAAAACCTAGCTTAGTGCCTTCCGCCCGAAGCATGCCCGTATGCGTCGGAGCCCGGGAGTCACCCTAAACGGGATCGCGGTTAAGCACGCCTGGTGTGGATCCGTTAAAACTTATCCAGGATCGTTTTTGGTTTTCCCTGCCGACCGGGTAGCCATTAATTAAAACAATAGGCGGATAAGCATGTAGAGCCAAAAGCGAATCACTTGCGGACGCGGGTTCGATCAACATGGGTCGCCTTTGTCAGTAATGGCAAAGTGAAAACGGAGCTCACATCGGTGAAACCTAAAGCAGGCAACTGTTAAGGCAATACCGAGGGGTAGGAAGAAGGCCAACTTCAGGCCTGCCCTGTAGAGACTTATAGACCGGCTGATCTCTTTGAGAGGAGCCGATACTAGGATTCAAGGCAGTATTAAGCCGCGAATAACACGCTCCGCATCCTGGCAACAGGATGAAGGTATAGTCCAGCCCTTTTCGAAAGATAAGGAATAGCTGTCCCGCCGCCTCCACCAACGACGTACCCCGGTATTTTGCCGGGGTACATTTTTGGGTATCTTATTATGAATACGTACAGGCAAATACAGCCCCTGAGTAAAATTGATGCTGCCTATATTGCAGGCCTCATTGATGGCGAAGGAACTGTCACACTTACACGTAAACACAAAAATGAAAACCGCCAACTATGCATATCTATCAGTAGCACTGAAATAGCTCTTTTGGATTTCGTACTATCTGCTACAGGTGTTGGGAAAATCACAAATAAACGCGCCACCAAATCACACCACGCCCACAGCTTTGCTTATGCTGTTTACAACAGACATGCTTTGGCGCTGTTGGAACAAACCCTTCCATACTTGAAATCCTACAAGAGAGACCGTGCCGCATTAATTCTCAAAGACTATCTGACAGTGACTCCAAGAAATGGCAAATACACCGCCGAGATTCTTGCTAATAAAGAAATATTTGAAAAAACAGTTCTATCCATTAAAGCAAATAACTAACAGATCAATTCTGAACGATTATCACTAGTCTTTGGCTCTAATATCCAAACTGAATTTCTGCGGGTTCGATTCCCGCCGCCCCACCAATTCAAAAAAACCACCGTTGCGGTGGTTTTTTTGTTGAAAACAAAACAATCCAAACTTAGGGATGGACGATATGACTCTGGCGCATTACTCTGACCATGTTGCACCTGAAGACCGTTTCATCGGCCAATACATCGACTTTCAATTTTAAAACCTTTTTTGAATTCGCAGGGGTTAAAAAAATGGCTTACAAAAACAAACTTACCAAATACATCAGGATAAATAGTTTTCGATTTGCTTCCACGGCGATCGCATGTGTTTGTATTCTTTTAGCCAGCACATTCTCCGCCATTGCTGCGGAGCAAAAAACCATCGGCGACGCTGCAAGCGGTTTGAAAATGCGCAGCATAGGACCCGCACTGATGGGTGGCCGCATTGCCGATATTGCAGTGCACCCTGTCAATAGCAGTATCTGGTACGTTGCTTCGGCTTCCGGTGGTGTTTGGAAAACCAGCAACGCCGGTGTTACCTGGACACCTTTATTTGATGACCAGGCCTCTTACTCCATAGCTGATGTAACGCTTGATCCGAATAACCCGGACGTGGTTTGGGTCGGCACGGGTGAAAATGTCAGTGGACGCCATGTCGGCTGGGGAGATGGTGTTTACAAAAGCACGGATGCCGGTAAGACCTGGGCAAATAAAGGATTGGCCAAATCTGAACATATTGGAAAAATCCTGATTGATCCACGTGACAGCAATGTCGTTTATGTCGCCTCGGAAGGTCCATTGTGGTCCGCCGGTGGAGAAAGGGGGCTTTACAAGTCTCGCGATGGTGGCGCCACATGGAATCTTATCCTTGAAATTGATGAAAATACGGGTATTACCGATATTGAATTTAACCCAGCTAATCCGGATGTTATTTATGCCGCCGCCTATGAGCGCCGCCGGCATGTATGGGGACTGATGGCCGGTGGGCCCAATGGTGGTATATACAAATCAACAAATGCAGGCTCCGACTGGAAAAGACTGGCCACTGGATTGCCCGAAGTTGACGTCGGAAAAATTGGCCTGGCAGTAACTGCGGCCAACCCCGACCTGGTTTACGCGACCATAGAAGCCAACGACGAAAACAAGGGCTTTTACCGTTCTGCCGACCAAGGTGAAAGCTGGACCAAGAAAAACGAATATATTTCAGGCGGCACTGGCCCGCACTATTACATGGAGTTGACAGCATCACCCCGGACTGCGGACCTGGTTTTCCAGATGGACGTATTTATGCATGTAACCCGGGATGGCGGCAGTCACTTCGAGTATTTGGGTACAGGCCGTGAAAAACACAGTGACAACCATGCGTTCTGGGTTGACCCGCAAGACGATCTTCATTTGCTTGCAGGTACCGATGCCGGTCTCTATGAGAGCTTTGATCAAGGTACGACCTGGCGACACTTCCCCAACCTGCCCATTTCGCAGTTTTATAAAGTTGCGCTTGATAATGACTTGCCGTTTTACAACCTTCTTGGCGGCGCACAGGATCTTGGTACACTTTTCGGTCCTACCCGAACCATGACAACGGAAGGTGTGCGTAACCAGGACTGGTACGTGCCGTTGGGTGCCGACGGTTACGGCGTGGCCTTTGACCCGGAGAACTCAAATATTTCCTATATGGAATATCAACAGGGTTATTTGTTCCGGCATCACCGTGACAACAACGAACTGGTTCATATCCAGCCACAACCGGCATCAGGTGATGCGCCGGAACGGTGGAACTGGGACACACCCATTGTTATCAGCCCACATAAAGCCTCACGGATCTACGTCGGCTCGCAACGCCTCTGGCGCAGTGAAAACCGGGGCGATTCCTGGCAAGCCATCAGCACTGATTTAACCACCAATCAGAACCGCTATGAACTTGGATACAAGGGCCGTGTGTGGAGCGTGGACGATCTGCATGACAATGGTGCCATGTCAAAATATTCGACATTGACCGCCATTTCGGAGTCACCTGTTACCGAAGGAATTCTCTACACTGGCTCGGATGATGGTTTGATTCATGTCAGCATAGATGGTGGCGATAAATGGCAACTTGCCAAGGCTCTGCCCGATGTCCCGGCACCTGCCTTTATCAATGATATTGAAGCGTCTCTATTTGAATCAGATACCGTTTTTATCGTCGCTGATGCACACAAACTGGGTGATCTCTCACCCTATGTATTTGCCAGTTCCAATCAGGGTCAGAAATGGCATTCCATTTCCGGCGACCTGCCAAAGGGCACGATAGCCTGGGCCATCCAACAGGATCATGAAGATGAAAATCTACTATTTCTGGGCACGGAATTTGGTGCGTATTTCACCCTTAATGGTGGTACAAACTGGCACAAAATAGGCGGCACTCCAACCATCTCATTCCGCGATATAAAACTGCAACGACGCGACAATGACCTGGTTGGTGCAACCTTTGGGCGCGGGTTTTATGTGCTGGATGACTATTCCGCACTGCGATCAATGTCAGAACCCGGCTTTGGCAATGGCGCCAGCCTTTTCCCTATCCGCGATGCCTGGTGGTATATCCCGTCTGCACCATCACAGGCTGCCGGCATGCCTACGCTTGGAAGTGACAGCTATAAGGCGGCCAACCCGGACTTTGGTGCGACTATTTCCTACTTTCTGAAAGAAAAATTTGATAGCAGCAAAGACAAAAGAAAAGCTGAAGAAGACTCAATAGCGAAAAAAAGCGGGAATATTCCATTTCCTGGCTGGGATCGATTGACCAGCGAGTCGTTGGAAGCCACACCCCGGATTCTGGTGCTCATCAGTGACAAGCAAAACAACCCGGTTCGTTGGCTTGAGGCAACCAATAAAAAAGGAACACACCGGTTGACTTGGGATTTAAGACTCCCGGCACCGAAAGCCATCGACTTAGGCACACCGGAATTTGTACCCCCATGGGAAGGTTCACCACAGGGACCACTAGCGGCACCTGGCATGTATTCAGCACAGTTATATGCTGTTTCAAACGGTAAGGCATCTCCCCTGGCGCAAGTACAGACCTTTAACGTAAAACCCGTTCGCACTTCTAAACATGGCATCGATTATGTCGAGGTTGCCAGGTACCAACAGGACGCCAGGGAATTAGTGTTGAAAATCAACAGTGCTGGACAGGAGTTGAATCGCAGCCAGGAGTTGCTGCGTCACATGAAGGCCGCAGTCGTTGCAGCCCCACGTGCGGAAGCATCACTATTTATCCGTTTGGATAGCATGGGTGCAGAACTCAGCAAGCTCAGCTCCCGGCTAAATGGAGACGGGGTAAGAGGTCGTCTGAACGAGACATCATCCCCCTCAATCAGCGGGCGCTCATATAATGCGGCCAACACCTGGCAAACAACTCAACCCGCCACGGCAACACAGCGAGCTGACTTTGAAATTGCAAATAAAGACCTTGCAATATTTCTGGGTGATCTGAAAACTGTTTTGGCCAGCCTGACCCGGCTGGAAGCAGAACTGTCAGCAGCGGGTGCGCCAAGCTGGCGTTGACATAGCCAGCAGTCGAGTTCCTCCTCACGAAAAAACCATAGAGTTGGTCGTTTTGTAAGTGGCGTAATCCAGTCCATGCCAGGGCTCCGATATGGCTGTACAGGATTGGTTTTGAGACCATTGCCCGGGCAGCAATCTCTTCGACTGAAGTCGCCTCATACCCACTTTCTGCAAATACCGCACGTCCAACTTCAATCAACTGGGCCCGCCTGGCTGCGGAGGTTAGCCGTCCTGATCGTTCTTTCTTCTTTTTCATGCTTGACAACTAAGCTACGGTAGCGTAAGTTACGCAAACGTAAGTTACGGTAGCGTAACCATAAACCAGAAATTGAATTTTAGATCACAGAGCAACATGCAATGACCATATACAAGATTTCTGATGCGTATTAAAAATGAACGATTTTAAAATCCAGCGTGTGGTCGCTTGCGGCTATTTGTTGCAATGAAATTTATACGGAGTACATACAATGATTTCAATAAATGGAAACAGGATTGCGGTCGCGTTGGCCATCGTTCTGGCCAGTTTGATATTCAGCTCCTCGTGCGTTTTAGACGACGGGCAGACCTACCTGACAACTAACCAAGCAGGCTATGGTGATTTTGATTCGGATATCCTGCACGATGATGACAACAGGTATAAAAGAACGATCCTGGAAGCCTCTCACGAGGAACGTGACAGCAAAAGGGTCAATAGATTTGCACATGAAGCACGTGTTCAAGCAGGAGAATGTAGGCAGATAAATGGGACAAACTCAAAAACGGTCCATTAGCACTTACTAAGTACGAACCACGTTGTTCTCAAATAGCCAAGGGAATAGTTAAATACGTTCGGACTAACAAGCTTCGAGTCGCTAGAAATTAGCCTGTGGCCGCCACCATCGATTCAAGTCGAGGTGGTGGTCCAACCTGAAAATCGTGCCGAATTCAATTTAGTCAATTACCGCAATTGGCCGATAGCACTATGTCGCTTTACTGAAATTCATGCCTGATGAATAGCAGCTTACTGCACAGCACCGGAACCTCAGCCTTGGTTGTGGCGTATAGCAGGTGTCGGCCAACAACTGCCCTTTAGAATACTTGGTTGCTGGCAACTACGTTGGGTAAGCAATATGCCGGATTCGCTAGCGCACTAGTGTGATCGGTTTATAGTGTGCTGACCATTCCTGATCAGCGACAGGCGTTTCGCGGATTTCGCAGATCTTGTTGCATGGCGGCATAACGAACCAGAAATGTGCTGCAGATCCAAAAGTCGTTGTATGCGTACCCAAAATTCGATATTAAGCAATATGGGGTAGTCCATGATCTTGAAGACAAATCGCATGAAAAATACAAGGCTACTTGCACTAGCAATACTGGTGAGCATTGGCCACCTTCTTTGTGGCTGCAGTACTCTGCCAAACGGTCGCGAATGGGGGCAGGACGCAACCTTCAAGCCGGGCTGGGAAGCAGTGCGTGAATCGGCTGTCCGTGCGGCTAAGTCACCGTATACCTGGGCACCTCTCGCCGGAGCAGCGCTCCTGCAAATTGGTGACTGGGACAGTGAACTTGCCGATTGGGCGTCGGAAAACACACCAGTGTTTGGTTCGCAGCAGTCTGCGCGAGATGCCAGCGGTACCCTTAAAGACATTTCAGTTGCGGCGTGGCTGGTCACGGCCCTCGCCACTCCCAGTGGAGACTCATCGAGGGAGTGGCTTGCTGCCAAGAGCAAGGGAATTGCAGTTGGAGTCACCGCAAGCTTGTTGACAGGCGGGATAACTTCTGCCGTCAAGAACTGGTCGGACAGAACTCGGCCTGATGGCAGTAACACCGACAGTTTTCCATCGGGCCACAGTTCCTCCGCGTCGGCCTATGCAACTCTTGCCGCCCGCAACGTGCAATCCATTGACATGGGCGCTAACTATCGGAGAACGATGGAAATCGGTTTCGGTGTGATTGCAGCCGGCACCGCCTGGGCCCGCGTCGAAGGCGGTGTACATTACCCCTCGGACGTGCTTGCCGGTATGGCCCTTGGTCATTTTGTTGCGGCATTCATCAACGATGCGTTTATGGGTCTTAGTGACTCAACCACCGGATCCGTAGCTCTTGCATTGTCGCCGGAGTTAGTGTCGATTCGATTTTGGCGGGTGTTTTGATGTTATTCAAGAAGTGATTTTGGCCGATAGCACTATGTAATCACGTTGGAATTTGTACATCACGTGTAACCGCTTTGTGAGCAGCACCGGCACCTCGACTCCTGTTACTGCGTATAGCAGGTGTCGGCCAGGAGCAGAGGTATTCAATCAATAAATGAGGTCAGCCCACTTTGACCCCATTTATTCAAAACAACACGGACCAAGCGACCACCAGGCTGTCAAAGTCAGCACCCTGGTCATTTTGGGTAGTGTTGCGTACCCAGGCAAATTTCAGACCGTTCTGATGATTGATAGGTACACCCAGACTAAGTGCAGAAAGCCAGTTCCGGGTCTGCCCATCCGAAGCCAGACCGTTAATCGTGGCATTTGCCCCGTGTCCGTAACCGCTGCTAAACGATACCCAAAGCCCAGGACTCCAGTTGTAAATTACGTGACCCTGTATGGAACTCAAAGTGGTATTTTCTAACTTGTTACCATTCCAGAATTCATCATTGTCGCTATACCAGAATACCGATCCGGTTAGTTCGTAGGTCCATCTGTTGCGCGTGTGTGTTACCCCGATCTGTGGACGGACAACCCAGCGATTACTCCCAAGGTTTAATAGCTTGTCTTCTTCATAGTGCCCGAACGGCATCTGCACCGCCAAACCGATACCAACCACCGTGTTGGATTTTTCATTTTTAGAAAACTCCTGCGGTGTTTCTTCGGGCCCCCCATATAGCAACATCGACAAACGAATACGCGGATCACCAAAACCACGGCGACGGGTTTTTGCCGGTTCGCCTTCCAGTAAACCCTGCCAGCGTCCCGAAGCATAAGGAACAACCGCGTCAATGCGTGCCGATTTGCCAAACAAACCGAACGACCTCAGGTATACGAATGCCGTTGATGCATTGCGGAACGTGACGTCTTCAAGTTGCAGTACCGGGTCAAACAAAATATCGCCTTTTGTATAGGCCACACCGACACCAAAGAAATTCAGGCCAGTGGGCATGTGTGCCCATCTTCTCGGCTCAAGATCCTGAGCCAGCACCTGGCCCGAGACCATCCAGAGGACGGTCAGTGACGCAATTAGGTTGAGCCCCTTTTTGAATTTCCTGTTATTCATGCAATGTATGGCCTTCTACAACGAATCAGCTTGCCAATGTAACTCAGGCTGGTAAAAAACGTAATCATAAATGAATGGGGCCGGAGTAAAAACCGCTTAAGAGCGAGTCATTCAAGAATGGAATTGCCACAAATAGTGAATATCGCTTTAAGTAAGCAATTGGGTTAATTCGCTGTGAATTGACTCATCAAAAGCAGGCACCTTTAGGCGAATGCTGACATAATGCTCTGTTCAATATCTGCAAAATTCTGGCAATATGGCGTTTGAACCTCCCATACTCGTAAACATGCTTTCATTGGTCAGATCTGGGATTTCCAGATACATACCAAAATTAATAATCACCAAGGCTAATGACCCTCACAGGTTTCATGTAGACCCAATAAACTTCGGTTATTTTGCCAACATGTTTCGTGCACCAAAGCATGTGACCAAGCATTCCAGAAAGGCTCTTGAAGATAAGATTCTTCGACAAGCCAATGAAATTGAGAAAGAGCAGCCGGGCTACCATCCAATATATGGCTATACTGCTCAATCTCAGGCCAAAAGACTGGCTCTACTAAATCGCAACTGCATTCATATAGAAAACCACTTAGAAACCGTAAATGCAAAACATCAAATACGAATCCTAGATGTTGGCTGTAATTGTGGTTATGTGTCTCTTTCACTCGCTGAAAAGTTTTCTAATGTAGTAGGAGTGGAGATTGCAAAAAATCGTATATTACTATGTCGCGATATTGCTGCCCAAACGGAATCAAACGCAAGATTCTTTGAGTGTGACTTTGTTGAGCAAATTGAGAACGGGAGTGATGACCTTGAGAACATTGATGTTATCCTCTTGTTGAATATCGTTCATCAGTTTATCTTTCAGTATGGGCTTTCATATGTACAAGCATTAATAGCACGCTTGGCAAATCGTGTGGATACAATTTTTATTGAGCTTGCTAAGGAAGAACAAGATGTAACGCATAATATGGATCATTATCTACCAGCGAATCCTGAGGAGGTCTTTGCCGAGTGTGAAGACATTGAAATAACTCTACTCGAGAGCAATCCCAGACCGCTGTACATGTTACGCCGCAAACGAGTTCGACTTGCTCATATTGAGTTTGAGCCTAGTAAGATTGAGTACAGCCTCAATCCAGATCCTTGGATAAGTCGGAAATACTATTCAAGCAAAGACAGCTTTACTAAGGTATTTCGGTTTAACAAAGTCCAGGATACCAAAGCGTTCCGCAGAGAAGTCAAAGCTCTGCTACGCATGCGCCATTTAAACTGTGCCCCAGTAATTTATGACTGGGTGTTAACACCTGACTTTGGTGCAGTCATCATGTCAAATATCCATGGGCAAATGCTTGAACAGCGGATTAATTCACCTCAATTCCAGAATTATAAATCTAGGTATCAAGTAACATCTGAGTACATACGGATTGCCAAGCAAACATTCAACTGCATTGGTTATCAGAATGATATGCAACCACACAATCTAATCATCTCTAAGTCAAAAAAGTTTACATTAGTTGATTATGAGCAAGCTGATCGAAATCCCGTGAATGACCCATTCGGCATATTATTGTGGACATTGTTTGATATTTGGGGTGGCAAAAACCCAGCTAGACCAGCCGCAATTAGGAGTCTCCGCCTCCGCTTGAACGGTTACAATGGGACTAGAGCACGGGGTGCAATTTATCCCGATTTTTCCAATCTTGAGCTAGATGAAAACATTACTGCTCTAGTGACTGATGCTATGGTTCATGAAGACTGGGGCACGTTTCTTAAGGAATGGAACAAGAAATTGTCACCCCATCCGCCACTTTAAAAAATAGGTAACTGATAATACCCGTCTAATTCAGATGGAAGTTTTTCGTTACCACCACTGTACCCACCTTGTGAAAGATCCCAGACCAGAGCGGGCCGGGGGTTGATGCAGTGTGCATATCAAAGCAACGTGGCCCTGACCGCTTTATCGCCATTACCCACAGGCACAAAGTAGACAAAGTGAACAGCGTTACCCGAACTGGGATGATGTTCACGGTCCCCTGCCAGATGCTATGCACTATCCCGATTGCAACATATGCCCAGGCAAACGTAACCAGGTAGTTTTTAAACATCTTCAAACACTCGCCATAGTTGAATTCAATTCGGATCAATTAAACACATGACGTAGTAGGTGACGTGACAGTTACTTTATTGATCGCCTTAATCCATAAGCGTAAACACCAGGCGAATTGAGTAAAAAAAATGGGCGTCCGGATTTATTTTCAAGAGAAAATGAGGTCTATTCACTCTCAAACATTCAAATGCTCTGCAGCATAAGATAACTATCAAAGCCGCTTCTGCCAAACCCTACACTCATCCCAACTACGATAAAGCGAGTTGGGGTAAGCAACTTATAGCAGTGCCTTCATCGGGAGAAATACCCCCTGATGAAGGCACTGCATTATTAGCTTCAGGTATCGTTGTGATTAATCAAATGCACATCCCGTTGTGGAAATGGAATACTGATTCCAGCAGTATCCAATGCCTTTTTGATGCGTTCAGTTATCTCATGTGAAGCGGGCGCATAGGTCGCTGACATCACCCAGGGCCGCACAGCCAGGTTGACTGAACTGTCACCCAGTTCCTCTACTGAAACGCCTGGTGCCGGCTCATCAAGAACATAATCACTTGCCTTGACTGCCGACAATAAAACTTCCCGGGCCTTGTCGATATCGTCTTCATAGCCGATGCCGATGACCAAATCCATCCGACGCTTTTCAACATCGGTGTAGTTGAAGATCTGATCACTCATGACCTGACCATTCGGAATGATGATCTTTACCTTGTCGGGGGTTCGCAGTACGGTGGTAAAGATCTCCACTTCTTCGACAAAGCCTTCGGTCCCGGCCACATTGACCAGGTCACCCAGCTTGTAAGGCCTGAAGATGATTATGAGAACACCGGCAGCAAAATTGGATAATGAGCCTTGCAAAGCCAGGCCGATCGCCAGGCCTGCGGCAGCAATGACGGCAACCAACGAGGCCGTTTGTATTCCCAATGCGCCAATGGCTGCAATGATGACGAAGGTCATGAGTATGGCGTAAATTATATTGCGAACGAACTTACGTAACATGTCATCCATACCACTGCGCTTCATCACACGGTCCACTACTTTTCTAAGCAAACCTGCGACGATGCGACCGATAATAAAAATGGCCAGGGCTTTGAGAGCCAAAAGACCATATTCCACTGCAAATGTTTGAATCGCTGGTAGCCACTCTTCGAAATTCACCATTACTCTCCTGAAATTAGTTGATTGTTATCCGGATCAAAATGACAGCTCACTGCGCAGACTGAGCGGAATGCGCAATTCTAAAGTCAAGCGCCCCAGGATGAAAGCATAAGGAACCAGGATTAATTGATTTAATTCGACAATTCAGCAAGATCATCCAGGTTCTTCTGTATTGACCGGGTTATTCTTTATGCTTGTACGGGACGAAGGAACTTGTGATCTCGAAGGTGAATTTGTTCTGTACCCCCTTTACATCTTCAGCGTGAGATTCAACCACTCTCGGCTTGTATCTGAACTTCAATGCGGCCTCAATCGAGACTTCTACAAAGAGGTGGCTCGTGCATTGGTCTGCCAGTACCCGGGGGTTTTTGACCTTTCCTTGATCTGTAACGGTGTACTCAACAACACAATAGCCTTCGACACCCTGCACTAACGCTTCTCTCGGGTAGACAGGAGCGCTTTTCCTGATGGGGTGATAGTCTCCTTCTGTCATATCAATGACTTCCGGAATTTCACTGATTTCTGGAGGTAAAACCTCGATCGGATCCATCAACCTTTTAGAACGACTCTGCACTGGTCTGTCTGGTACCGGTGTTTTGCTGGAGGCAGTTGACAAACGCTGCGAGCAGGCTTGCGCTGAACGGGATGCCGCTATCCGTTCACGGGGTGGTGGATGTGAAGACAGGTAAGTGGAATGACTATCCAGGTCCCGGCCATTCTGAGTGGCGAGTTTTTCCATCATATCGGCAAAGCAATTACTGGAGTATCCGTACATTTTCAATATCGACAGGGCATATTCATCGGCTTCGCGTTCAAATCTGCGTGAGTACGACATTTGCTGCAACAGGACCGGTGCACCCACCAGCACAACATCTGTGATCATGGTCAAGTCACCCAGCATCCAACCCAGCACAAAAGTTACACCCGCGGATTGCATCAGGTTTCGCATCGAATGGTTGTAAACCACATGTCCTCTTTCATGGGCAAAAACCGCCACTAATTCACCATCATTCTCTGCTAATTCAACAATTTCATCGGTGAAAATGATTGTTCCACCAGGTAGTGCGAATGCATTTGCACCCACGATGCCACCGCTTCGAAATTTCAAGTCGCTTTGTTCAAAGGGTGTGAACCGGGAAATTTGAGAGAAACTCTCCATTAACACTGCTTTCCTCTCCGGTTCCAGGCGACTGGGCTTAAAAACCCTCTGATCGAGGAGCTCAAGTGCCCCCGTATCGAGATCATCTTTAACGGTTTCAGGCACCCAGGATGCCATGGGGCCGGCAACCACGGGCATACCAATGGAGAAAAGCAGATAAAGAAAAACCGGTATGACAACTAAGGCCAGCAAGGTCCAGCGCCAACCCGATTCGAAGAAATTGATCCATGAACTTTTGGGAGCAATCCCCAGCGAGCGCAAGACTTTATCCAGTTGTTCATTCTCGAGCGTGGTAAACATGCTGCCGTCCGGAAAGTGCAGACTACGTGGTACATGCGCGAGTCGCTGTGATATCTCCAGCGAGTCCGGGCTTATGATACGGGATGACCCGCTTGCAACCATCATTAGTGAGTTGCCCTGGCAATTCAGTGCTGCAGGCACGCCAAGTGAAGTTCCGGGTTTAAAATATTCGCCTTGAATCATAGTCAGAAGCCAAAATCCATATCAAATGCATCACCGATTTCATCACCGGTAGCGGTTTGTTTACCTGTGTTGCTACCCTCATAAACCTGTAATTCGCCCTTAACATATAAACAACTGAGCTTGTATTTGAGCATGCGGATTTTTGTCCAGGGGATAGCTAGTCCAAGCGAGAGCACTGCAATCAATGCATTGGTTGCCATAATCCACCAATATGCCCAGACACTCATGTTCATTTCGAATTGCAAGTTCTCGAAACGTGTTGCGCTGAATACGTAATTGGTAGTGGTCACATTCCAGACGGCTAAGGGCATCAGATACGCGAAGACCGACAAAATATAGATAAATATCATGGTTGCTCTTCTTGTACCTTGAAGCACCTCGCCAAACATGACAGCGAATCCACCAGACAATTTACCAATCACAAAAACAACAAAGATCACCAACAGGAGTGCCGCAAACAGGATCAGTATTGCCCGGGCATAAAGACCCATGAAGCGGGTCAGGCGGATTTCAGCCAGGAAACTGTGTTTGCCATAACGCACATTGTTGATCGTCAGGTTCCTGATACGGTGAATGGCCAGTGGCACCAGTAAAAAAGAGGCTAACCAGAGAAGCAGAATTGCAAAGCCGTCCCGTTGAAATGATTCCTGCAGGGTTTGATTTTCATCGGCAAACTGTTTTAACAGCAGATACCAGCCCAGGGTCAACAGTATTAAAAACAGGGGTAGGCCAAGTTGCCGATAGGCTGTTCTGGAAGTTGCAGAAAAATCAAATCGCAAATTGCGCCAACTTGTATTGCTGAGTCGGAATCGCAGGGCTGAAGTCAGCATCCAGGGAAAAAGCAAGATGAGCAGGAACACTGCCGCGACCGGAATCGCAAAATAGAAATCGCCACCAACTGCGTATCCGAGAAACAGCACCACTGCCAGGATACGACCCCGCAAGATAGCCCACGGGTTTCCATGGAAATCCAGGCGGTTGCCGGCAAACTCCGAGTTTCCATACAAATAGCGACGATTACGAACCGTGGCCCAGGCAGACCAGATACCCAGGGTTAGCAGGCTGAGCAACATGTTCACGATCCAGATACGGAAAAACTCACCTGCATTGCCTACAAATAATGGCTGGTGGAACTTATGACTCGAAGAAGACTGCAACACACCATCGGCGACAATTGAACCTGCTTCTTTCTTGCTTGATGGATTGTTTTTATTGTCGATTGGATCAGCCCCCATCTCCCATCATTTACGCCAACCGTTATTCGGTGACACGTAAATTTCACTTAGTGTTTTACCATTGTTTCCAATGGTACCAGCAAGTCATTGGTAAATCAGGAATTCAATCAGGATAGCATTTATACATTCACAAACCCACTGGTGGCCAAGCTCGGCAATCCGGCAACAGCACTGTTACTGAATTGCCGAGTTTCGTCGACAGTGGGCTTGTTCAACTGAAAAATGCTACCAACAAATGTCTTGGCAATGACTTAGAATCAAGCCAGATGTACAACCGCCGCAAACTGATCATTCCCCGTTTCCGTAACGTTATGCTGCTGAAAACCCCAACTATGAAAACCCTGATCTCATTCATCATTATTTTGGGCAGTTCCCTGGCCTTTTCTCAGGACCTAACATTTAGAAGCAACCCTGAAAGATATATCCTGGGCACTCAAAAAGACAGAACGGCCTCGATTAGTCTGGGTGATATTGACAATGATGGGGACATGGATGCCATTCTTGCCAATGGCAGGCATTGGGCTCAACAAAACCTGGTTTTTTTCAACAACGGGCGTGGAATATTCACAGTTTCTCAACCGCTGGATGTTACCCTCGAAACGAGTTACGCAACAGAAATAGCAGATCTTGATGGAGATGGTGATCTTGACGTAGCCGTAGGCAATGACATGGCTCCAAACATGCTTTACCTAAATGATGGCCTTGGAAATTTTAAGCGAGGCGGATCATTTGGAAAAAAATACTCTCCGACCAGAAACCTTACCATTGCAGATCTGGATCAGGATGGTGATAAAGATATTTTAATTACCAATCGAGGGTCCCAGAATGAAATTTGTCTCAACAATGGCCGTGGAAATTTTGATGAAGTGATCAATTTTGGATCCTCAAGGGACTCTACAATTGATGTAGAAGTGGCAGATATGGATGATGATGGTGACAACGATCTCATTTTAGCCAACCGGGATGGAGGACAGAATTTTGTTTACATTAATGATGGAAAACTGGGCTTCGACCAAAAACTTCCATTTGGAACAGGCACTGATGAAACAAGGGCCATTGCGATAGCTGATATTAACAGGGATGGGATTAAAGACATCATAACGGCTAACATCAAGCAACCAAATGTCATTTATTTTGGTAATGCAGTCCTCGATTTTTCTTCCTCAACAGTCTTTGATAAAAGTGAAGCAAACTCTTACTCCGTCAGTTCTGGAGATTTGGATCAGGATGGGGATATAGATCTGGTAATTGCTAATTCAAATGGTGTGAATATGGTTTTTGAAAATGATGATAAGGGATCAAAATGGCTTGCGATGCCGCTGAGTGATAAAGAGTTCGATACATACGACATCATAATTGGCGACATCAACGGAGATGGGGTACTGGATATTCTGGAAGCCAATTCTGATGAAAGAAACTATTTCCATGTGAATCTGACCAAGGTGGAAAAGGGGTGAGAAACCGGGGAACGCGGTCAAAAGGATGATCAAACCATATGCCGATCTGGCGATTTGAATCGCGACGATTACTCTCTGTCTTTTGTTGAGGTTCATCAGATTATCGTCCGACGCCTGCCCCAAACGATAATGCATCCCGAAATACCTTGCTCGTCGGCAGGCATCTGATAATCCTTAACAAAAGCGGACCTCACGGTCGAGGCGCATCGATTTCGGAGAGAATCTCATTGGTTATCGCTCGAAATGACAGTCGGTATTGTGCCTGATTCATCCGAAAAAATTCTCGAATAAACGCAACCGCCAGATATGACTTAAGCTCTGCACGGAAAACCTGCCACGAGTCTTCTGGCAGGAATCCAGATTCGTATTGAAAATGGTGGTTGTGTCGTAAAGTTAACGGACTCAGCGGACCGGTCAAACGGTTAATTCGCGCCATGCCTGGCTTCAAATCATTGTTGTGATCCGCAGAGTCTGTGATTGAAGGGTTTGAGATTCATTAAATCCAACTTACCAAGTCAGGGTTTAATCAGCCGCAGCCTGAAGATAATTCAGGGTGGCAGTTGAAGTATAGAAACTGCTGAGACGGCGGCGGATGATAGCTTCTAATTGCCCGCTCTGTTTCAGGCTGACTACCAGTTGTGGCGCAAAACGGTCAACTTCCTGAATCAGCAGTTCGCTGGAGATATCCAGATTATCCAGCAAGACATCCAGCGTTTCTTCACCATATTTTTCAAAAAAATAATCCACCATTAACTCGTAAGTGTTTTTAAAATAGGCTGTATGTCGAAAATGCTCCCAAAAGCCAAAAACCAGCTGTATAAGGCGACTTAGTTTTTGATTATCTATGCCCTCTTGTAGTTCGCCCAAGGGTTTGTCTTTAAGGCTTTCAAAAAATTCCATAGCGGCAATTTTTATCGCTTCATCGGTCATTGTCTTTTCTAGAAAGGCTTCACTTTCAACTAAAATCAAGTCCAGGTTTGTGGAAATATAGCTCCTCACATTTTCTTCAACGGCATTGCTCAGGGATGGTGCGGTTTTACTGACTACACGTTGTCCCATTTTCAACAGGGAAGAAACACCGGGAACGGATTTGCTAAGAATATTGGCATCGTAGATATAACGGGTGATGGCCTGATAAATCACCCCGGAAAGTACTTTTCGGTAGATGGGCAGTTCCATAACGAGATTCAGGCTGCCTTTAAATTGTTCATCAAGC
>RCND010000651.1_pt1 | contig 19954 bp, 17 predicted proteins | sample 2041351 | NCBI WGS metagenome assembly RCND01 (sample SAMN09708230, study PRJNA481090) | Marine sediment metagenome, whole genome shotgun sequencing project. | biome: marine sediment; feature: ocean; material: sediment; isolation source: Sewage treatment plant 12B marine sediment (STP12B) ... | reverse complement strand
CGCCGCCTCGATCGACCTATCGGCGGGGCGGGCTTCGATCACCCAAAGGCTTCCTCGCTCCCGCACGAAATCAAGACGCACCATGTCGCGCCGAACGGCCTCGAGCCGAAGCGTCACAGCAAGTACCGCAGCATGTGCGTCTGCGCTGGTTTCAAGGAGATCAACGAGGCCCGGATAACTAGCTTGAGACCTGGGCCGGCTCACGCTGTCTGTGTAAAGACCGGTGACTCCGGGAGATCCATCGCCGGGGTCGCGGCTATATGCAATGCCTGCTCCCGAATCGAAAGGCGCTTCGCCAAGGATCATTGGATGCACAACGATGCCCATGCCATCGTCATCGGAAATCTCGTGACTGCGACGGAAACGCCGTGCCTCCCGTCCGTTCCATGACGCAAATACCGCTTCGATTCCCTCCAACACCTGACCCGAGAGCTGCTGCGGGATGGGACGCTGGGACTCATGGACCACAAGCGCCTCGTACGCATCACAGATCGCTTCGATCTGGTCCAAGGACCAGTTACCACGCACCGTAGGTCCGACGATTTCGGCAACGACACCGGTGTACCGGGCCGGAGACAGACCCCGCAACCTTCCGATCGCCTTGAGGAAGCCAAGCCGCACATTGGCCGCTAGCTGGGCGCCGCCCCAAACGGCCAGACGCTCGAGCGACTCTTCGGTCGCCCCGAGATAGAGAGCGGAGTTGAAAACGCTCGGCATCTCAGTGGCTGGACTGGAACGGACCGAAAACAGCACCGGACGATCCTGATCAGTGGCACTGATTGCGGTCACACTTCGATCAAGTGCGGCCAAAATCTCATCCCACGCCGGCCCTGGGATGTCCCCGGTCTCGAGAAAACGACGGCACACCACATCACTGACCACGAACCCAGGTGGCACCGGGATCCCGAGATGGGCCATTTCGGCCAGGGCACGGCCCCTTGCCCCGACGCGCTCGGCCAGGCTGCCGAGCTCGTCTCGGAAGTCACAAACGAACTTCACAGGAAAAAGACCTCACCGTCGATCCAAATAGCCATATCTCTCCGAACTATATGAGAAGAACACGAAAATGCCTTGACCGGAGCCGAATGTGGGTGCATTATCCGCATTCGCTCTGGGCGCAGAATGGAATAAACAGTTATCCAGTATGCGTTGCAAAGGTTACTTGCGCCCGTAGAAGTTGGTGTACAAATGGTGATGGCACTAGAAGAACAGATGTGGGAGCCCGAGCACGAATGGCGGGATGACTCAGCCTGCGCCGGTGCAGACTCGGACTTGTTTTTTCCTCCCGGTGAAGATGAGTCTCTGGCCATGCAGGCCAAGAGGATCTGTGGTCTGTGCCCGGTGCAGGAGCAATGTCTCCAGTATGCGCTGGCTACCAACCAAACAGAAGGTGTTTGGGGTGGCATGAGTTCCGGTGATCGGCGGCGCCTCCGTCGCAGGATGCGGGATCGCGACCGTCGTAAGCGCGCCAGCTAACCGACGCTGTCGCTAGCCGTAGCTGTCCTCCCCAGGAACGACACCAACCGTACAATCGGTTTGGCGTCGGCAGGAGCGCCCTGCTCCGGGCCAAACATGCCTCGTGCCCGCAGGGTTTCCTCGCTGAAGGACTGCGCTACCTCCAAAACGGTGTCGGCCAGCTCATCGCTAATCGCTAATTCCCGCCCCAACGCAGTGGCAAGGTCCCAAGCATGGCCGATCGACTCCACGATGAGATAGGCCGCGAGCCGTTCGCCGTGCTCCTGTCCCCATGGCATTGAATAGGTAGCGGTAAGAGCGTCCGCCGCCCCCCACCGCGCCACCGACTCGCCTGCTATCTCATCAAACCGCAGCGCAACATCGATCGCGTCGACCTCTACCCGGACATCGGCATCGAAGCCGTCACCAGCCGCAAGCCGGGAAAACTGATTGATGCCGTCCAACACGTGCCTTACCAACCCGGCGATGTCAAGACCCTCGAGGTGGGTTACTCGGACCCAGTCGTCCGCCCATATGCCGGCAATCGTCTCCCTCATCACGTCATATGACTGGGCAAGGAGTTCCAGAGGATCCCTGTTGTACGAGATAAGGAGACTCAGTTTTCGGTGATGGTCACCGAATTGATAACGCAGTCCTCGTGGGGACGATCCTGAGCACCGGTCGGCGTTGCAGCAATCGAGTCGACCGCATCGAGACCATCGGTTACCTGCCCGAAGATGTTGTACGAATGAGGAAGACCAGCATCGGCGTGACAGATAAAGAACTGCGAACCGTTGGTATTGGGGCCGGCGTTGGCCATGGCAACGGTGCCTCTGCCGTACTTGCCGGCACCCTCGAGTTCGTCACGGAACTTGTAGCCCGGGCCACCCATCCCGGTACCGGTTGGGTCTCCCCCCTGGATCATGAAGTTGGGGATGACCCGGTGGAAGATGACACCGTCGTAGAAGCCCTCTCGGGCCAGGAACACAAAGTTGTTCACTGACATCGGTGACTGCATCGCATCGAACTCGATAGAGATCTCACCGTGATTGGTATGCAGCATCGCCGCATATGTCTTGGCAAGATCGATTGTCATCTCGGGTTGCGAGTTGTACTGGGCCATTGGTCACTCCTGATTTGTGATTGGGGGAGGTTAGTCCGCAGACCTTGCGAGCTAGTTCCTTCTCCGCCTGCCGGACATTGGGTGAGATCGCTTACCCCGGAACGGGGCCATCTCCGGGTCCGGCTGCCACGAGGTGAGGTCGGAGACACGCTCGTCGTTGGAGAACATCTTGACGATCGGGACGTTAAGCCCGGCCCGCCGCTGGATGCCGAGGACTTCGTTCACCTGATCCCACTCGACGAATGTCACTACCAGACCCGACTCACCGGCCCGAGCCGTTCGGCCGGAACGATGCAGATACGTCTTGGGGTCGTCAGGTGGGTCGTAATGCACGACGACATCAACATCGTCGATATGAAGGCCACGAGCGGCAACGTTGGTGGCAACAAGAACCGGGTTCTCCCCAGACGCAAAACCTGACATTGCCTTATCGCGCTGGCGTTGCTGCAGATCACCGTGAATCGCTCTTGCCTCGACGCCAATATCCTGAAGATTGCGGGCGACACGGTCACACTCCGCCTTGGTACGGACAAACAGCAGGATTCGGCCCGAGACCTCGGCGATGGCGGCTGCCATCTTTACCTTGTCCATGTGATGAACCTTGAGGAAGCGGTGCTCCATGGTGTCGATGGTGTCGCCGTCGGGCTCAGTGTCGTGACGAACGGGCTCGTCCATGTAGGCACTGACCAGTGACCCAACCTGACCGTCGAGGGTCGCTGAGAACAGGTAAGTCTGATACTCCGTGGAGATGCCGCTCATGATCCGTCGTACCTGAGGCAGAAAACCCATGTCCGCCATTTGGTCGGCTTCGTCAATGGCGACCGTACGCACGTCATCCAAGAGCAGTTCTTTCCGCTCGATCAAGTCGATGAGTCGACCCGGAGTGGCAATCACGATCTCGACGCCACGGCGCAAGGCCTTGGTCTGCTCGCTCATTGGGGCACCGCCGTAAACGGCAGCCGTGCTGTACCCTCGCAAGCCAGCCAGAGGCTCAAGGACGCTGGTCACCTGACGGGCCAACTCACGGGTAGGTACCAGGACCAGGGCGAGAGGCTTTTTGACTTGGGCCCGATCCAGTTGTTGCACGATCGGCAGACCGAAAGCAAGGGTTTTGCCCGAGCCGGTGTTGGCCTTGCCGCAGACATCTTTGCCGGCAAGAGCATCCGGGATCGTCAACATCTGAATGGGGAATGGTGCATCGATCCCATCGGCAGCAAGAGCCGCAGCTAGGTCGGGCTCGATCCCGAGCGATTCGAAAGTGGCGGGATTGGTCATCAGAGCTTCCAGATAGAGGTGGGGGCGAAGAAAAGGGCCCCGCAGATCAACCCAACTTAGTCGGAGAACAGCCAAACCAGGCCGTTTTGGACCGCAAAACCTAGCTGCGACTGGCCCTGGCACTGTGGTATGCCAAGTTGCGGGCCTCCAGCTCAGCGTTCAATTCGGCGCCCAACAACATGATCAAGCCCGACATAAAGAACCACAGGAGCAGCACGATGATGCCGGAAAGAGCTCCGTATGTTGCACCAAGCGAACCAGCGCTATTGAAGTAGACCGAGAATCCGACCGTGGCAAGCAGCCACAGAACTGCAACCGCCAACGCTCCGATCGACACCCACGGCGATTTGGAAGCAGGTCGATTCGGGGCGATCTTGTAGAGCATCCCGAGACCAACGACTACCAGCACAAAGATCGTTGGCCAGCGTGAATATTTTACAAGCTGGGTCAAGTCTTCGGCACCAATGGCATCCAGGAGGTGCGGGAGGAAAGTCACCGCCGAAGCGGCGGCGCTGACAAACACGATCAGCCCGATGGTTATGCCGAGCGACATTCCCCGAAGAATTATGAACGGCCGATTCTCTGGAGTTTCGTATGCGATATCGATGCCGGTAATCAAGGCCTTGGTGCCGGCAGATGCTGACCACAGGGCCGCGATGATGCTGACCACGGCGGCAAATCCAAGCCCAGAGCCGGACGACTTCACCACAGAGGTGAGCTGCGCCGAGATGAAGGCTGCCGTCTCTTTTGGTAAGGCATCGGAGATGCTCTCGATCTGAGTTGCCAGCTCGGCAGGGTCAAGGACTAATCCGTATATCGAAATCGCGGCGATAGCTGCGGGGAACACGGCGAGGAAGGCGTAATAGGAGAGACTGCCCGCAATCATCGGCATGTGGTGCTCACGCAACCGCAACACAACTGCTTTGGTCACCGACAGCGGCTCGTCGAACCAGCGCCGAGGTTTGACGGCGGCCGGCGCGGGCTCTGTTGCATCAGTCGAAGACGGGCCTTCGCGACGAGGGCGCACCGCAGCAACAGCAGTAATCGCCGCCAGACCGCCAAGAACCCAGTTGAGATACTTCTTCATCGCAAAAGACGGTAGTCAGCCTATTGCGCGAGTAGGTCCCCATCGATGGCAAAGAGCTGGTCGACACCCACCATCACCGCAGGTGCGCTACCGGCAGCCTGCGGCAGGATCTGATCGGCATAGAACCGGCTCGTATCTATCTTTGCCCGCAGCCAGGGGTCATCGCCATTGCCTTCGAGCAGATTGTGGGCAATCAGGGCACTCCGCCCCAGGTAGTAGCCACCGGCCACGACTCCGAACTGACGTAGATATGGTGTCGCTCCGGCGAGACCGTCATTCGGATTGGACGAATCCAATAGCCAGTTGGTCGTCTCCCGGAGTCCGGAAACCGCCTCACGCAGTGATTCGCCCATGGACCGCAAACCATTTTCGCTGGACATGAGCTCGGCCGCGGTGGCATCCATCTCGTCGAGGTAGTCGGCAACCACCTTGCCGTTGGCGAGCGAAATCTTACGCATGACCAGATCCATCGCCTGGATGCCGTTGGTTCCCTCATAGATCGGAGCAATACGGGCATCACGCCAGTGTTGGGCCGCACCGGTCTCTTCTATGAAGCCCATGCCACCGTGCACCTGAACACCCAAAGAGGTGAGCTCCACACCGAGATCGGTCGCCCATGCCTTGGCGATGGGTGTTAGCAGGGCCGCACGGTTAGTGCCGGCCAGCCTCGTCTCATCATCGGCGCCACGCTCGCTGCGATCCGAGGCGACTGACGTGTCGAGAATCAACGCACGCATCGCCTCGATGTTCGCTTTCATCGTCATCAACATCCGACGTACATCGGGGTGATCGATGATTGGTGAGGACTGGTCCTTTGGCGATCCGATCGCTCTCCCCTGCCGCCGCTCCTTGGCGTAGTCAAGCGCCTGTTGGTAAGCCCGCACCGACAGGCCGAGTCCTTCCAATCCCACATGAAGCCTCGCATCGTTCATCATCGTGAACATGCAGCGCATCCCCGCGTTCACTTCGCCGACCAGGTAGGCAACAGCACCATGTTGCTCGCCATATGCCATCACGCAGGTCGGACTGGCATGGATGCCCAGCTTGTGCTCCACACCGATGCATTCGACGTCATTGCGATCGCCAAGGCTGCCATCGGCATTGACCAGGTACTTGGGGACAAGAAACAGCGAGATGCCTTTGATCCCTGGAGGCGCTTCGGGAGCTCGGGCGAGAACGAAGTGGATGATGTTGTCGGCCATCTCATGTTCGCCCCACGTGATGAATATCTTGGTCCCCTGGACCCGCCAGGTGCCGTCGTCCTCCGGCCAGGCCTTGGCCCGCAACGCACCAACATCGGAGCCTGCTTCCGGCTCGGTGAGCGCCATGGTTCCCGACCACTCGCCGCTGATCAGTTTCTCCAGGTAGGTGGCCTTGAGCTCTTCGCTGCCATGGTTCTGGAACGCCTCGACGGCACTCGTGGTCAGCATCGGACACAACGAAAACGCCATGTTGGATGCGGTCAGCATCTCCTGGATGGCCGTGGCCATCACCCCGGGGAATCCGTGACCGCCGTATTCCATGTCTCCCTTGATGGCGGCCCAGCCCGCCTCGACGAACTGCTTATAGGCGGCCACCATCTCATCCGGGACAATCACACTGCCATCTTCGTTGCGGGTGATGCCTTGGGAATCGCCTATTGGGTTGGTAGGCGCAACGACTTCGGCAAGGAAACGACCGGCTTCATCGAGAGCGTCGTAGACGTCTTCAGCCTCAACATGCTCAAATCCGGGATAGGAGGACAACCCCTCCAAATCGACGATGTTCTCTAGGACAAAACGTATGTCACGCAGGGGGGGGCGATAGTCACTCATATCCGACAGAATAGAACGCGGCGCGCCACACTGCCCGTGGTAGCCCCGAGATCAGGCATAATCAGCTCATGCTCTGGTTTCTAATCGCCCTTATGATCGGACCCGCGGTCTACGGCACCCATCGTCTTGCATTGTGGGCCGAGGACCGTGGGTGGATCTACTACAAGAACTCGAGGGCTCCGCTCGGCTCGTACGGGATGGCTCTGATCGACGCGACATCGATGTTTGCACCGGAGGTCGAGCACGTTATCGAGGAGCAACAGGCGGAAGAACACCGCGCCGAAGTCACTGAGTCCGGAGAGACTCTCAGCTCTGAAGACATTCCTCTGGGTCGTATCGATTTCGACTAGTTCTGTTCGTCGCGGAATATCCATGGTTCCATTCCAGCCGCGCCGAACTGCTCCTGCGGTTGGAGCGATACGAGGAAGCAACAGAAGTCTTTCGCCGTGCAATCTCCCTCACCAGTAACCGACACTCTCGCTCGTTCCTGGAAGAGCGCCTCGCCACAATCGGTTGACCACGACACTGCCAAATGGACGGAGTCGGTCCATGCAACGAAGATAGGCAACCTTATGGACATCGATATTCGCAACATCCCGCCCCCCGCTGAGTGGGGAGTCACCATCTCTCCCGAAGCCATTGACCGTCTCGCCGATCAATGGAGAGACAATGCGTTCCCGCTTCCGGGCTGGGACTACAAAGGTTTACCCCAGGGCTTGGACGACGAGAACTGGTACAACCTGTGCGTCATCGCCTGTTCGGTGCTCGCCTGCATCTGGCCACCCGATGGTGAAGATATGTGGACAACGCGCTACGACGGCGACGATCTCGACGACGCTCCTGCGGTGTTCGCATGCTTTGCCCGCCGCATCGTCGATGGCCAGCTTGACCTTGACATGTTCTCAACCGTTTCAGGCGCTGAGTTCTTTGCCGGCCGCGGCACGCTGCAGTTGATCGACGAGAAATGGGCACAGCTGCGTGCCGCCGTCGACGCCATCAAGACGACCTGGAGTGGTTCCATTCGCAACCTCGTCACAACTGCCGAGGCCGATGCTGAACGGGTTGCTTCGCTACTCGTCGAGACTGTGCCCGGGTTCGACGATTCACCCTTGTCTCCCGTTGGCAATCTGCCTTTCCACAAGCTGGCACGATTGGCAACGGCCATGATGTCCGCGGGCGGCAGCACCGCCTTCTCCGGTCTCGAGCGACTCCCGGTATACCCCGACTACATGCTCCCTCGGGTGCTCCGCCACTTCGGAATCATGGTTTACAACGACGATCTGGCAACAGCCATCGACACCAGGAAGCTGGTCCCCGAAGAGTCGCCCTGGGAGCTAGCGATCCGCTGGGCAACGGTCTACTGCGGGGATCGATTGGCAGAGGCATTGCAGGCGCGGGGGGCGGATATATCGACCCCGGCTCTTGACTATGCGTTGTGGGAGAGCGCCGTGTTGGGCCCTAATGCCATGAGCATGGGCGAGCACCATCGCACGCTTACCCTCGCCTACTGATTGGCTAGCGTGAGCCATTCCCCACCAGGTAGATAGCCATGGCCGAAACCGAGACCCGGAAGCCCCTCAGCCGCGGCCATTTCACTGCACTCCTCTCGATGATCATGGCACTGGGGGCTTTGGCCATCGACTTGATGCTCCCCGCTTTCGACGACATGCGGCAGTACTACGGCCTCGCCGCGGACTCGACCCGGGTCGCTCAGGTGGTCACAGTGTTCCTGCTGGGCATGGCGTTGGCCCAGTTCTTCTACGGACCGCTGGCAGACCGCTTTGGCAGGAAACCGACCCTATACGTCGGGTTTGCGATCTACGCCCTCGGTGCCCTCGGTGCCTTGTTATCGCCATCGTTGGAGTGGATGCTGGTGAGTCGGTTTGTATGGGGAATCGGATCGGCCGGACCAAGAGTCGTCGCGGTGTCGATAGTCAGGGACTACTACAGCGGGGACGAGATGTCGCGGGCTATGTCGTACATCATGGCTGTATTCATCATGGTCCCGGTACTCGCTCCATCGATCGGTGCCGGACTGATTTCGGTCTTCCCTTGGCAATCGGTCTTTGCATTCGGACTAGCAATGGTCGCAGCCCTGGCTGTGTGGGCGCGTGTGCTTCCCGAAACCCTTGCGCCTGAAAACAAACTCCCTATCGATCGCCACGTCATCCTTGCTTCGACCAAAGAAGTGCTGACCAACCGCCAGACCTTTGGCTACATGATGGCTATGACTATGACCTTTGCAGTCTTCAGCTCTTACCTGGCAAGCTCCGAGCGTATCTTTGGAGACTTCTACGGGCGACCAGACCAGTTCCCGCTCATCTTCGGTGGGATCGCCGGAGTCATGGGCGTAGCCATGCTTACCAACGCTCGACTCGTCCAACGCATCGGAGCAAAGCGAATCACTCACCTGAGCCTGCTTGGCTACGTGGTTGCGGCTCTTGTCTTCAATCTGGCGTCCGCCAGCGCAGGTGGATTGCTTTCGTTCTGGGCATTCGTTGTAGGAATGGCAGCCATGGTGACTCTGCATGCCTTGCTCATCCCGAACTTCAACACCATCGCGATGTTGCCCATGGGCCACATCGCAGGAACGGCGTCAGCAGTGATCGGGACGGTCTCGCTGGCTATTGGCGCACTTCTCGGCGCGTTCATTGATCGCCTCTACTCCGACTCCCCCGCACCTTTGGTCATCGCCTTCGGCCTGTTCGGTGTGCTGGCCCTGGCTTGGGTCCTGTGGGCGGAGCGTGGTCTACTCCAGACCAAGCAATCGCAGCCTGCTCTGGTGCCGACGCTGCCATCAGGCTCGACCAGGCCCTAGCCGTCTCAATAGGCTCAACCTGTGGCAGAACTCATGGACCGATCCGGGGAACTAGCCTGGAACAATCGGGGTCGGCACCTACCGCCGGTCACCATCGAGGAGGACCACATCATGCCAACGCCACACATCTCAGCCGAATCCGGTGACTTCGCCGAAGTTGTTTTGCTCCCCGGTGATCCGCTGCGGGCGCAGTTCATCGCCGAGAACTATCTCACTGATGCCAAGCTGGTCACTTCTGTTCGCAATATCCTCGGCTACACCGGCACCTACGCGGGATCTCCGGTATCAGTCCTTGGAACGGGAATGGGTATCCCCTCCGTCAGCATCTACGCGACCGAACTTGTGCAAAGCTACGGCGTGAAGGACCTCATCCGGATCGGGAGCTGCGGTGCCCTCAGCCACGACGTCAAACTTCGGGAAATCATTATTGCAATGGGCGCCAGCACGGACTCCAATGTCAACCGCGCCCGCTACGGCGGCTACGACTTTGCGGCGATCGCCAATTACGACTTGCTCCGAAAGTCTGTTGATGTGGCCTCCAGCTACGACCGCAAGGTTCATGTTGGCAACATCTACACCTCGGATCTGTTCTATCACCCTGAGGACGAACACCGGATTGCCTTCAATCAGCGGATGGGAGTCCTTGCCGTCGAGATGGAAACCGCAGGCCTATACGGGCTGGCGGCACAGTTCGGGGTGCGGGCGCTGTCGTTACTCACGGTCAGCGATCATGTGCTCACCCACGAGGCAACCACGTCGGAAGAGCGGCAGACCACCTTCGGCGAGATGGTCGAGATTGCTCTCAAGACCGCGGTAGCAAGCTGAACCAGAACCGCCCCGCTTACGAAATGCAAAGACGGGGTCAGGCGGGGTCAGGGTCGCTACCCTGTTGAGTATGAGTACCTACGAAAAGCCCATCGAATGGATGGCGAATCCGCGTGCGCGCACGATCGCAAATAGCAGCGCCGTCGCATCCGTTTTCCCTGCCGGCGTGTTCGAACAAGCCCGCAGCTTCCATCGCCAGATCCCTGGCTATCGCCCTAGTCCGCTCCGCAACCTTTCCAGCCTCGCTTCGATGTTGAGCGTTGGCGGGATCTGGGTGAAGGATGAGTCAGTACGACTCAACCTGAACTCGTTCAAGGTTCTTGGCGGCTCGTTCGCCATCTACCAGTTCATCAGATCCAAGCTTGGCCTCACCGACGAGGACCTCAGCTACGACGAACTGGTGAGCGAGGCGACAAAGGCAAAGGTCGGTGAGATCACTTTCGCCACCGCAACTGATGGCAACCACGGACGTGGGGTCGCCTGGGGTGCCTCCAAGCTCAACTGCAAAGCCGTCATCTATGTCCACAAGGACACATCCGTTGCTCGTATCAGAGCGATTGAGGCGTACGGGGCTGAGGTCCTGGTTGTGGACGGCAACTATGACGACGCGGTCCGCCAGGCCAGCGCCGATGCGGACGCCAACGGCTGGCAGGTCATCTCTGACACCTCGTGGGAGGGCTATACCGACATCCCCAGCTGGGTGATGCAGGGGTACACGACCATGTTGTCCGAGGCCCAGGAGCAGTTGGCCGGCACCGGAATTGTGAAGCCGACGCATGTCTTTGTGCAGGCAGGAGTCGGTGCTCTGGCTGCCGCAACCACCGGCTTCTACAGCAGCCGGTTTGGTGCTGATCGCCCGACGACGGTTGTGGTCGAGCCGTCCGAAGCGCAGTGCTTGCTGCAATCGGCGAAGATCGGTGACGGCCAACCGCACGATGTCCATGGTGAGCTGCAAACGATCATGGCTGGCCTTGCTTGCGGCGAGCCCAGCCCCATCGCATGGGATGTTCTTTGGGATACCGTCGATGCGTTCGTTGCCTGCCCTGATTATGTGGCGGCAAAGGGAATGCGTGTCTACGGCGTACCGCTACACGGCGACCCGTTCATCGTGTCGGGCGAATCCGGTGCAGTGACGCTGGGAGCCCTGATGTTCATGGCTGACTACGCCGAGTTCCACGAACTCAAAGAGTATCTAGGCCTTGGCCCGGACTCTCAGATCCTGCTGATCAACTCTGAAGGCAATACCGATCCCGAGTATTTCCGTCGAGTCGTATGGGAAGGCGCCAACTCGTCACCTGAGGAGTACCGCTGGTCCCCCGAGGTCGAGCTCCTCGGCTAGAAGAACCGTTCTTGCGTACACCATGTCGGAATCTCGGCCCGGTGTACGCAAGTTCAAACCTGGAGGGCAATAGTGTCCGATGCGCGATGGATCCGAGAGGCGATCGCCCTCGCCGCCGCGGCCCGCCAACGTGGGGATGAACCGTTCGGTGCGCTGCTTGTGCACAACGGCGAGTCGATTCTGACTGCACGCAATGCCATCACCACTGAGAACGATCTGACCCAGCATGCCGAGCTGAGGCTGATCAGTAAGGCAAGCAAGCAACTAGATGCTGCCACCGTCGCCGCGGCGACGCTCTACACCAGCACAGAACCGTGTGCGATGTGCGCAGGGGCCATCTACTGGTCTGGAATCACCAGAATGGTTTTTGGCTTCTCCGCTATTGCCCTTGAGGACATGACCGGCGGGACCGGTTTGCACCAACCATCGCGTCGGGTTCTTGGCTCCGCATCGCACCACATCGATATCATCGGACCGGTCCTCGAAGCCGAGGCACGCTCGGTCCACGAAGGCTTCTGGTAACTGCCAATTACGGCCCGGCCGCCCTCCCGGGGGCTTGTCCACAGCACCATTGTGCCGACTGACTACCAGACTCTTGGCGAGCTCGCCGGTGGACTGGCACCAGTAACCCTGTTTCTCATCTGGGATGGACGGTTTCCTCTCTAGTCCGGTTCGGCCCGATGCCTTGTTCGCCGCCGTCGAGCAATTTGCCACCGAGATGGTTGCGGCCTAGAACGGCTGCGCTCCCACCGAGCAGGCATCAGGAGCAGATTCTGCACGGCTCGACCGCCGCCGCCTTGGCCCGCCCCGGGTCACTTCTCGAGGTGTGCATCGATGAGCACCTCTGCAATCCCGAGGATCCGGCCTCTACCTTTGTCGGCGATAACTACGGCTCCTCGATCCATCCCTTGGCGATCTCCTGGTCGGTACTTCGGCAGACCAGGGGCTCGTGGGAGGGTTTGGCGGGGGGAACACTCAACCTGGAGTGCAGGTCAGAACGGTCCATGATCAGAGTCGAGGTTGACGGCGAAGGGGACGCCACCGTCACCAGGACCCCGTGATCGTCAGCCCACCTTGAAGCTGGCCGCGCCACCCTTGATTCGCAGGTCGAGCCGATTCAAGGATGTGGAATAGTCGGGGGACTCGTACCCGCCCCCGCTGGGAAGGAACCGGCGTATATCGATGTTGACCTCGGCCAGTCCGGTGTCAGCGGTGATGCGGGCCGCCACGTTGGGCGGCACGCGGAATTCCACTGAGGCGGCGCCGGCCTCAACTGAGGCTCGGGTGTGCCCTCGCTCGGGTGCGGTGATAACGGTGGAGCTTGCCCCGGTCTTCAGGTCGAGAGAGTTGACCAGCAACCCGCTGAGATCGAGCCGGGTGTCGGTGGCGCCCGTGTGGAGATCCAACTCGAGCTCGACGCCAGGATTGAAGTCGACTCGAAACTGCTCGCCAAGGGAACGCGCCCAAAGTCCAGGCGTCTGTTTCAACGAGACGTCAAGACGATCACCCGATCTGTTGACCCGCTGCTCGACACCGCCTGCTGACCCTGTGCACAGCGTGGAGCTGCCAGCGGTGGCCCTCCCAACACGCAATTCGCCACCGCCATGATCGATGCGGACTCGGGCCAGAGTCGCGCCATCCAGCGGAACGTTGATGATCTTGGTCTCGATGGGGCGACGACGCATCGTCCCCGCCAAGAGACCAACTCCCGCAACTATCAAGATGGCCGGCCAGATGAAGTCGGACTCAACCACATCGAAGTCACGAAGCAAGAAGAACGTCCCGAAACCGATCAGCACAACAGGACCAAACCAGGAGAACCCCGACCGTTGAAAGAGCTGGTCGGCCGCCATCGCCACCCCAATGACAACCAATATCCCCGGCCAAGTCGATACATCGTCGGGCCAAGAGTCCATTGCCCGCAGCAGGAAAATCCCGCCCACTCCGATCAGAACAAGCCCCATGAATAGGCTGCCTTGACGTCGCATCAAGTCCTCCACTCGACAACGCACAAACCCTACACCGCAGCTGGGCCCGTTCCCGGATCGTATGCAACGACGACAACGTGACATCATGTCCCGACCCGAAGCCCAGGACCGACACCGTGACCGAACAAGCAGAGACCTCCACCGGCAAACCGGTAGGTGATGGAGACTTCCAGACTGCAAAACTCGTCACCATTGCGGGTGGTCATGCTGTGCACGACACATACACCGCCTTTCTGGCGCCACTGCTTCCCCACTTTGTCGAGAAGTTTTCGCTAACCAACACAGCCGCCGGCATGCTGTCTGTGTTCATGCAGATGCCGGGTCTACTCCAGGGAGTCATCGGCCATCTCGCCGACCGCACCACCCTGCGCTGGATGGTCGTGCTGGGACCCGCAGTAACCGCAATCCTGATGAGCTCCTTGGGGTGGGCGCCCGGATATCTGGCTATGGCGCTATTGCTGCTCCTCACAGGGTTCAGCGTCGCGGCCTTCCATGCCACGGCACCCGTTGCGGTTGGCTATCTGGCTGGCAGACGACTCGGTCGAGGCATGGGTTTCTTCATGGTGGGTGGCGAACTGGGCCGAACACTGGGCCCCTTGGTTGTGGTCAGCGCGCTCGCCGTGATGTCGCTGCGCTCGATGGTTTTCCTCGCCCTGGCGGGGGTAGCGACATCGGTGGTGCTCCACTTTCGGCTGCGGAACGTTCAATTACACGCTCACGATGACGGGGACCAGATCCATTGGCGCACCGCGGTCAAGGCGATGCGCGGAGTCATGTTGGTATTGGCGGGATTGGTAGCCGTCCGCAGCATGATGATGATGGCGGTAACCATCTTCCTGCCAATCTTTCTCACCGACGAGGGCAGCAGTATCTGGCTTGCCGGCGCCGCTTTGTCGATAGTTGAGGCCGCCGGTATCGCCGGAGCGTTTTCAGGTGGCTGGGTTAGCGACCATATCGGGAGACGGGCTGTCCTCATCTTTAGCCACATCGCGGCGCCGATCGCTCTGCTCTTGTTCCTGGCGAGCAGTGGAGCGGTTCGCATCGCGCTGCTGCCTCTCATCGGGTTCACTTTGCTCGCCACTCCACCCGTTCTCATGGCGCTTGTTCAGGAGCAGTTCCCCGAAAGTCGCGCCCTCGCCAACGGCGTCTACTTATCGATGAACTTTGCCATCCGCTCACTTGGCGTCATCGGCTTTGGTGCGGTCGGCGATGGGTTTGGCCTCTCCACCGCAATGCTGATCGCGGCCTTTGCGATGTTTGGAGGTCTGCCCCTGATCTGGGTGCTCTTCAACAAGGACGGTGTAGCCGACAAGTCCGGCTAGCACCAAGACCTCCTTCCCCGAGTCTCGGTCGCTCAACATTGCCGGTTCGAGGACAGTCCCCTTAGTTCTTGCGTACGCCGCGCCGGTATTACAGCGTCAAGTACGCAAGAACGTGGCACACCGCCATCCCTGCCATTCCTGCGGATATTGCGCCGGTATTCCGGCGTCATGTACGCAAGAACCGGAGAGGGCCTGAACAGCGCCGGACGGCACATATGGTGCGGCACCACCGACCTCCCCAAAAGGCCCCCAGCTCTCTCGGAGCCAACCACAGCTTGCCGAGTAGAAGACTTCCTCAGGGAGCGGACTCAGGAGCTGAGTACGGGCTAGACCACTTCTTTGCGGTTGCTGATCGCCCGCCCCACCACTATCTCTGTTGAGTGCGTCAGCCGCGACAAACACACCTACCGGCTCACGTCACCCGCCGACTTGCCCTGAGTTCGGATCGACCATCAGTGACGACACGTCCACCGCCTCAAAGGCCGAGCCGGGGATGTCGTCCCACTCATGCAAGATGTCGTTGTCCCACCGGGCGTCTGGGGCGCCGGAGATAAACCACGACGACCCATTGTCGGCAAGGATGAGCCCGTATTCCTTCATCGCGGTGAGGATTACCTGGATCTCGGGTGAGTACCCAGAAATATCAAAACTGGCCTTGAGCCGGAACCGCTGTCCCATCGGCGGGTACTCGGCGCCGCTGAGGCTGGAGGCGTCGTGGCGGGCCGGCCAGACGTGCTCGTTGCGGGTGCGGTCAACGGTGAAACGAATGGCGTGAGTGATTTCACCCGATGCCACCTCGTTATACGTAACCAGACCGGGGAAGATCGGCAGACCTGCCGCATCGGCCGACGTCCACCCGTCCGGACGAAGCACATTCGAGGTCAGGTCGTACTCGGCGCCAGAATCGGCATTCCACGAGCCGTTGCCCTGGGGGAAAGCCCGGTACAGCTCATAGAGGACACATTCCTCACGATCGAGAACGATCACGTGGCGATCGCCGTCTGCGTCTGGCCCTCCCTCGACCGGAGCGGTTGCGGGAATGGGCCACGGGCCGGGGTCGCTTTCCGAGCCATATGCGGTGTAGTTGATGGTCACATCAGGTTGCGAGGCAGCAACCTCGACATACGGAATCCCGATTGGGCTGTTCGATCCAGGAGGCCACACTCCAGAGCCGAAGTCAGCATGGAGGGTGTCGCTGGCACCCATCGAGTTGATGTAGGCAGCAGAGTTGGCGTCAACCGGAAGCCCGCTGATAGGCGTGTTCCAAATGTTGTCCGCCGGAAGGATCGAACACCGCTGTGGTGGAGCGGTAGGGGTCAGCCCACCGGCACGGGCCAGGAAGCTTGCCATCTCGTCACGGCGCACCGGCCGCGACGGACAGAACATATCGTTGGTAGGAGGATTGCAGCCAAGGGTGATCGCGGCGGTTGCCAACCGATCGATGTCGCTGGCAAATATCGAGGCATCGTCGTCACGGAAGTGGTCGCCTCCTCCGTCGTCGGTGTAGCTATAGGCTCGCACCAAGAAGGCAGCCATCTGCTCGCGGGTGACCGATGCATCCGGACAGAACTGATCGTTATGCGGCGGGTTGCAGCCCTTGGTAATACCCGAGGCAGCCAGACTGTTGATGTCGTCTTCGAACACAGTGCCGGTGTCATCGGTGAAGTAGTCCATCGATGAAGGTTCGAGATCCAGGGCCCGCACCAGAAAGGCCGCCATCTGTCCCCTGGTTACGGAATCGCTGGGACAGTAGAGGTCGTTCGTCGGTGGGTTGCAGCCCTTGGTAATACCGACGGCAGCAATCGCCTCAATTGCCCCCTCGTGAATGTTGCCATCATCATCACGGAACGTTCCCCCCGGATCGAGAGGAGCCGCCAGCAGCGGTACCGTGCCGGAAACTATCAAGCCGATAGCAACCATCAGCAGCAACAGACGTCTTGTCATCAAGGACCATCCCTTCGGGTCCATCCCAACCTAGATTCGATTGGTTCCTAATGCCCAGCCAAACTCGCCCACCGGCTGGCCCCCCACCGGCTGGCCCCCCTACGGGCTAGCCCCCTACCGGGCTAGACCGTAGGACTCGATCTGGTCAACGTAGAGCCGGAGGAAACGCGACGCTGCTGCACCGTCGATCACTCGGTGATCAAACGAAAGCGAAACTGGAAACACCGGTGCTATCGCAATCGCTTTGTTGCGTACAACCACATCGTCTTCGGCACGACCGATCGACACGATTGCGGTCGTCCCATACGGGATGATCGGAGTTCCAAATCCACCGCCAACCGCACCCACGTTGGACACGGTGAAAGTACCCCCGATCAACTCGCCCAAGCCCAGGGTCCGCTCCATGGCGCCGGTGCTGAGCCGCTTGATCTCGGCACCGAGTGCGAGCAGATTCATGGTCTCTGCGTTACGCACAACCGGGACCATCAGGCCGGCCTCGGTATTGACAGCCAAGCCGACATGTGCCCCATCGCTGCGGCGTAACGTCTTTCCATCGAAGTTGGCATTGAAGTCGGGGAACTCGGCAAGCACCGGCAACACGGCCTTCACCAACACCGCCTCCAACGAAGCCCCGCTCTCAGCTCTTGCTTCGAGGACGCGGCTTGCATCGGCAGCTCTCCACACAGTGACGTGGGGTATCTCGCTCCAGGACTGGCTCAGATTCCTGGCGATAGTGCGCCGCAGCGCCGAAAGCGTCTCGCCCTCATACTCCGCGGACGGTGCGGCGGGGGCCACCGGGGTGCGTGCTACCGCGGGGACAACCACCTCGGCCGCTCTCTGCACATCGAGGCGTGTGATCTTGCCGCCCGCTCCCGTGCCCGTCACCCCAGCGATGTCGATGCCGAGGTCGCGAGCAAGTTTGCGCACAATCGGCATGGCCCGCAGGTTGGTGACCAGTGACTTGCCGGTTGAACTCAGCGACGGGGCGGCCGGGACAGCTTCGGCGGCATCCACCGTGCCCGACTCCCACTGCTCTCCAGCCGCTCCGATCACCGCCAGTAAGTCACCCACCCTGATGACCGCGCCCTCGGGCCCCCCTTGATGAAGCAAAACCCCGGCCTGTGGCGACGGGATCTCCACAACCGCCTTGTCGGTCTCAACCTCGACCAGTGGTTCGTTAACGCCGACGACACCGCCCTCGGCCACAAGCCATCTGACAACCTCAGCCTCAGTCAAGCCTTCCCCGATGTCGGGGAGATCGAGTTGATACGCCATTAGCTTGTCACCGTCTCGCGGATGGCGGCTGCGATCTGCGTCTTGTTGAGCAATGCGTGCTTCTCGATCTTGAACTGAGGCCACGGAGCATCGGTGGCGGCCAGCCGTCTGATCGGCGCTTCGAGCGAGTAGCCACACCTCTCGGCGACCGTTGCGGCTATCTCGGCTGCGACCCCTCCACTGCGCTGCGGCTCTTGGACCAGTAGCAACCGTCCCGTCTTCTCCACCGAGCTAGCAACCGTTTCGAAGTCCCAGGGATAAATGGTGCGGAGATCGATGACTTCAGCAGAGATCCCCTCACCGGCGACGTCCTCAGCTGCTTGCAGCGCCAGCGTCACCATCGCTCCATAGGAAACGATGGTGATGTCTGTGCCTCCGCGCCGCACCCGCGCCCTCCCCAGTGGAATAGTGAAGTGATCAGATGGGACGTCCTCCCGCTCCGCCCGGTACAGGACCTTGGGTTCCATGAAGACAACTGGATCGGGCGACTCGAGCGCTGCCGCCATGAGACCCTTCGCATCAGTCGGCGTCGATGGAATGACCACGACCAAGCCGGGTGCGTGGGCGAAATACGCTTCCGGACTATCGCAATGGTGCTCGTGAGCTCCGATGCCTGCACCATTGGGGAAACGAAGAACGACAGGAACCGACGCATGACCGCGGCTGCGAAACCGAATCCGCCCGAGGTGGCTTGCGATCTGATCGAATGCCGGATAGACAAACCCTTCGAACTGGACCTCGGCGATGGTCCGGCTTCCCGACACAGCCATACCTATGGCCGTACCCAGAATGCCCGACTCATTCAGCGGCGAGTCGATCACGCGGCCCTCGCCGAATGACTTCTGGAGGCCTTCGGTGAGTCGAAACACTCCACCGGAGAGCCCCACGTCCTCGCCAAGGAGGATCAGCTTGTCATCGTGCTCCATGGCCTGATGCATCGCGGCGTTGATTGCCTCCGCCATCGTCCAGTTCTCGGTAGCCCCACTCGGCGCGGCGTCTTCCCCAACCACCCACAGGTCGGTTTCGTCAAAGACCGTCTCTGGCTCGGCGGCAAGTCGCTGCAGGTCGTGCAACTGCTCGACGAGGATCTGCGGAATCCGATCATATGTGTGCCGGATGATGTCATCCCGACCGGGTGGTTCCGCTCGTTCCAGTCTTGCCAAAGCCGAATCGAAGAGCACGCCGCTTTCGTTGAGAAGGACCTCTTCCTTCTCGTCGTTCCACAGTTGGCGTCGGTCCAGGAGACGACGCATCCGGAGGACGGGGTCCAACGGTCGCCATTCCTCCACCTCGGCGTCGTCGCGATACCGGGTCGGGTCGTCGGCTGTGGCGTGAGGACCATATCGATAGCAAATCGCTTCGATGAGAGTGGGACCCTCGCCATTGCGTGCCCGATGTACCGCTTCTCTTGTCACTTGGTACATGGCCAACGGGTCCATCCCGTCGACTTGGACCCCTCTGATGCCGTATGCGATCGCCTTCTGCGCTACAGACTCAGCGGCTGTCTGCTTGCTGTATGGCACTGATATGGCATACCCGTTGTTAGCGCAGATGAACACCGTCGGGGTGTTCCAGACGCCGGCGAAGTTGAGGCCGGAATGGAAGTCCGTCTCCGACGTTGCGCCGTCACCGAAGTAGGTGCCCGTTACGATGTTCTCGCCACGAAGCCGTGCGGCATACGCATGACCT
>RCND010000649.1_pt1 | contig 19979 bp, 20 predicted proteins | sample 2041351 | NCBI WGS metagenome assembly RCND01 (sample SAMN09708230, study PRJNA481090) | Marine sediment metagenome, whole genome shotgun sequencing project. | biome: marine sediment; feature: ocean; material: sediment; isolation source: Sewage treatment plant 12B marine sediment (STP12B) ... | reverse complement strand
CCTGCTTCATTTGCCCAAAAGAGCTGGCCTGAACAATGGCGCCGAGCAGAGAGTCCGCAGGCTCAAGTCCTAATATCTCTGCAAATCGCATGATTTGTTTGCGTGGGTTCCGTTTCATGTCTGCATAGTGAAAAAAGTGAACATTTGGCAGATGCGCCCAGTCGCGAAACGATTGGTAATGGCAACAGATTGAGGCAAGCGTCAGGTCATCTGTCCCCATGTCCGTCGCCGGATTATGCAGAAATCGCTTGAAGCTTGCAGCCGGGCTTTCCGGAAAGAGGAAGTCCAGCCACAGTGAGTCATTCCAGACTGCGCGATCAGCCACGGCCTGCTGGTGGATGAGCATCATCAGGATTGCCTGACTCCACGTCGTGCCTGACTTCGGCGGCGTGCTCAACACAACATCTCCCGACCGAAGCTGAAATTGATCCCAAATCTCAGTATTGGTGCACGGGCCAAGGTAATCACGGCTGCGTATCGGCAATTCTTTCGGCATCGCTCAGCTCCTTTTTTCGGCAGGCTAGTGCAAGGAGGTGGTTGTAAAGCGGCCTTTGTTGTCTGTGCCGCACAGGCCGCTCAACCGGATCCGTTCAGAGCCCTGCAAAGCAGGTTTGAAAACAACGCGCAGCAGCCTTGTTCGCCCAGCTTTCATTGGCCAACCCACTGCGGCTTCAAATCACTCTACAGTAATTGTGATCACCTCGGACATAACAGGTGTTTTGTGCGCCACATGCCCCAAGTCTCCGAGCACGAGCTGCAAGCTGTGGGAGCCCGGGGCCAGTTCAAGTGTGACTTCGGTCTGGCCCCCGCCAAAATGCATGTGGTGCTCATCTGATGGGATACCGTTGGTCAACTCGTCCGCACCATCTTCACCCAAACCTAAAGGCGGCCGATCAATCAGCAGGTGATGGTGACCAGTGTTGTCTTTTTCGGTTCCGGCGGGCGCAACACCCATGCCAGAGAGCCCAAAAACGATTGTGACAGGTGATGCAACTGTTGCGCCATCCTGCAGATTCGCGAAGTAAACCTTTGCATCAGGGTTAGACGGTGTGTCCTGCGCATACGCAGGTAACGCCAATGTCCAAAGGGTCGCAACGGTTGCAAGCAAGTGTTTCATAACTGGGGACCTTACGTTTTGGAATAAATTAATCAGACAAGCAGGTTACGGTCTGGATTCAGGTAATACACTGCACGCGAAGGTCAAGAAATTGCAACCATTCGTTGTTTCCGCGCTACGAACGATAGACTAAAAACCGCGATATTATCCCACAAGTGCCCCGTTTTTGCCCAGATTGGGCGACATAAGCTCACCTCAAGCAATGAATTTTGAGGAAACAGTATGGATCGTCTGACAGAGATGGAAGCCTTCGCCACGGTTGTGGATCAAGGTGGCTTTACAGATGCTGCCAAGAAGATGGGAATTTCAAAATCTGCTGTTTCCAAACACGTCTCAAGCCTTGAAGCACGCCTAGGCGCACGCCTTCTGAACAGGACAACCCGCCGTGTCAGCCCGACCGAGATTGGCCTGGCGTATTATGACCGCGCCCGCCGCGTCTTAAATGACGCCGGCGAAGCTGATGCACTGGTAACATCAATGCAATCCGCGCCATCTGGCTTGCTGCGGATCAGCGTTGCCACAGATTTTGGTGTCAATCACCTCTCGCCTGTTTTGTCCGAATTCCTAGCTGATTTCCCCGATATCACCGTCAATATGGTGCTGAACAACCGATATGTTGAGCTGATCTCGGAAGGGTTTGACATGGCCGTGCGCATTGGAGAGCTGGAAGACAGCACCCTGCGCGCTCGTAAGCTGACAGAGACAACCAAACGGATGATCGCATCACCTGGCTATTTCAAGAAATATGGTCGACCAGAAAAAATCGACGATCTCAATGAACACAAGTTGTTGCATTATTCCAATCAATCCAGCGGAAATGTCTGGAAGCTGACAGCCCCCTCCGGGGAAAAGCGTCAGGTTCGCACCGCCGGTTGGCTGAGTGTGAATGACGGGCAGTCGCTGCTGAACGCCGCCATTTCGGGCCTTGGCATCGCCTATTTGCCCAGTTTCTTGTATTCAGATGCGATGGAAAAAGGCCTGATCCAAGACGCGATCCCCGAATTGCCGCTCGAAACCCAAGGCATCTACGCGGTCTACCCTCCAGGCCGGTTCACCCAGCCCAAGGTGCGCGCGTTTATTGATTTTCTGGTCCACTCCTTCGCCGATAGAGGTCCTTCGGACTGGTAAGAATGTAGTTTTCCCTCGTTGCCTACTCCATTTGGCAACACCTAGGCCCCCGAACGCACTCCTCCTGAGCGACGGGGGCCTTTTTTTGGCAAGACCTCTGCACCACAAGGCGGATGCCAACTTTATTCCGAGAAAAGCAAGATCGCTTCAACACGGCGGTTCAGGTCCCGGCCTTCCTGCGTCAGGTTTGACGCGACTGGGGCCAGATACCCCATTCCCTCGGCCTGCATTTGCCACCGCGGTATCGCGTAAACACCGACCAGACGCTCCACAACAGACTGGGCGCGACGTTTGGACAGCAGAATGTTGCTGCTCAGCGCACCCTGACTATCTGTGTGTCCAACCAACGCAATTTTGATGTCGGGGTTATTGGTCAGATAAGCGGCAAGAGATTCAAGGCTGGCAAATTCTCCATTGCTCAAATCCGAGGACCCTGTGTTGAAGCTGAGATCTGGGAGTATGACGTGGCCTTGTTCCATGAGTTTTGCTGCCAAATTGGCTGCAGAGTCAGATGTATTTTGGGGCGAAGGCTCAGGCGATCCGTTTGCAGGGCGGACGGTCACCGACTCTCTCTGACCTGCGTGTACGATCTGGACGAATCCAGCAGTGCTCGAACGGCTTACCAACAATGTAATGACCTCACCAAGTGCCTCAATCGGGCCGCTAACTGCGGCTACAAAACGATAGTCACCTATGTCGACATACATGCCGGGCGCAGGCAGGACTTCGGTTGCAAAGCGAAAATCAAAACCGCCACAGGCATCAGAAGCGCAGTCAAACAGAATGGTGAATCCTGCATCCGTCAACTGGGACCGCAGGGGTGCAAGAATCTGCAGCGTTGTCAGGTCTGAGCCTTCAATGCGCCAAGCCTGTGTGTTTATCTGTCCTTCGATGGTTCTGGCTGGGATTATCCCATTTTCAAAACCACCCAATGCCACGTCATAACTGCCCAGAACAACATCCCGTTCTACTGTCTGCCGGGCATTGACTGGCAAGCTCAAGTCCGCAGCGAACACCGGTAGCGCCCAAGCCGAAAGAGTTATGAGGGCAAGCGAACGTATCATCGGTTCTGTGCGTGATACTCTTCATTTGGGCGCATAGCTGTTGCGCTGGCCACCCGATTGGTCATGTTGAAAAATCCAGCCACGTTAGCGATGTCCCAAATGTCGCGATCACTGAATCCGACGTCACGCAGCACCTGCCTGTCGGTTTCTTCGATTGTCGCACTTGCGGCCGTCATCAGCGCTGCAAAGTCGAGCATCGCGCGCTGCCGTGCATTCAGATCGGCAACACGGTAATTCATCACCAGCGCCTCGCCCAGCGCCGGACTGCCAGACAACTGCCGCACGGCCTGCCCATGCGCAACGAGACAATAGAAGCATTTGTTGATAGATGAAACGACAACGGCAATCATCTCGCGTTCAAGTTTACTCAGACCGCTGGGTGCCAGCATAAGGTCATTGTACATCGGCGTGAACGCATTTAGTTTATCAATATCAAAGGCATAGGCCTGCAACACATTTGGAACCATGCCCAGTTTTTCTCTACAGATATCAAAGTATTTCTGCGTCTCTTCAGGCAACGGCTCGACCATCGGCAGGTTAAGAGCGGTAGCTAATTTTGTATCTGTCACGGGCTGTCTTTCTGTTCGGTTAGGTGGCGATAATGGTAGTGTCCCACAATGGACATGCCTAAGGAAGTGTAGAGCCGGTTGGCACCCTCATTTGCGTCAGTACACACGACCGAAAGCGTATGCGCACCGTGTTTGGCAGCCCAAAATGCCGCCGCGCGCATGATCCACGCCCCCATGCCCTGACGCCGTTGATGCTCCAATATTTCGATCGCATGAACCATGGCCGTCGCTTCGTGGATGGCAACATAAGCCGCGGCAGCGGGATGCTCATTGAGCCTCCCCAGCAGGCTGATCTTCGGGCCAATTGCTCGGCGCATAACGTCGATCCGCGCAGGCCCGATCCCGCCTGCCTGCCAAATCTCAAGCATGATGGACAGTGGCTGCCATATCTCAAAAACAGTCACCCGGGGCAGTCTTATTTTTGTCAACTCCGCCACTCGACACGCGTAAACTGTTACCGGATCGAGCAAAGCATACCCGCGCGCTTGCAGCATCATATCCAAGGCCTCATCTCCATCGCGGATCAAGAAAAGCGGCGGTTGCCCGATGCTGGCCAGCCCGGCTTCGGCAAGCGGAATATCGGCTTTTCCAACGTGCCCGTTTGCGGTCGCCGCAGAAACTCTCTTGCCACCGCCCTGCCCGTCTCGCAGGATCCATGGGCCGACAGGTAGCATACGCGCGGCTGGCCACGTCTTGTCTATCACATCAAACAGCGGCGCATCGGTCATGCAGGGAAAATCGCAGCCAGCCGCACCATCGCAGCGTCTACCTGCGCCCCGTCACTGCCTCGGATCACGATATTGGACCCAAACGCCCCGTTTTTCTGGAATGGGTAAGAGCCAATGGCGAGGCCCGGGAAATCTGACGCCAGATCCGCTAATGGTCCGGCGATATCACCTTCGCCGCGATGGATACGCAAGGTTTGCGATAGCAAGGGTGCACCACCCGTCAATGTCGGCAGGACACTTGCCACCATAGCCTGAAACACCAAAGGCACGCCCGCCATCACATGAACATTGCGCAGAGAGAACCCCGGCGCGACCGACACCGGATTTTCAATTAATTTGGCCCCGTCCGGGATACGCGCCATCCGAAGCCGGGCAACGTTCAGCTCTAGACCAGATTTGGTGTAGTGCGCGGCCAGCAAAGCGCGTGCATCGTCACGAATATCAATATGGGTCGCAAATGCTGCGGCAATGCAATCGGCTGTAATATCATCATGCGTCGGGCCGATTCCGCCGCTGGTGAACACGTGATCGTAGGCTGCACTTAACGCCTGAACAGCTGTGACGATGGCATCGGGATCGTCGCTGACAACGCGAACCTCACGCAAATCAACGCCGTGTTTTGTCAGCTCTCCCGCCAGATAATGCATGTTTGCATCGCGGGTCCGGCCTGACAGAATTTCATCTCCGATGACCAGCATTGCGGCGGATGGATTCGACATGATGGCTTCCTTGATTGGTTGAATGTGCAGGTATAGGGGTGTCTCATGCGCTTTCAAACCCCACTTGTGCCTGCAACGCTGATCCGACGCTACAAACGATTTCTGGCCGATTGCCGGTTGGACGACGGGCGAGAAATAACTGCCCATTGTGCTAATCCCGGATCGATGATGGGGCTGGCAGAGCCGGGCACAAAAATTTGGTTAGAACCTAACGATGACCCAAAGAAGAAACTGAAATTTGGCTGGCGATTGGTTGATCATAAAAATGGCCACTTCACCGGCGTGGATACAGCCGTGCCCAACCGCGTTCTGGGCGACGCCCTGCGCCGCCAACAGATCGCGGCTTTGGACACATACGGCAACATACGGGCCGAAATGAAATACGGAACCAAGAGCCGGATTGACTACTTTCTTACGCAAGAGGGTTTGCCCGATCTTTATCTCGAGATCAAAAGCGTGACGCTGTCGCGCCAGCCGGGACTCGCCGAATTTCCTGATAGCGTTACCTCCCGTGGGACCAAACATCTCGGAGAGCTTCAACAGATGGTCAGCAAGGGGCACCGCGCTGCGATGCTTTATCTGGTTCAGCGCACGGATTGCATAACATTCGATCTGGCGCGTGACATTGACCCAACTTATGCGGTAGCGTTTGACGCAGCGCGTCAGGCTGGGGTTGAAATTTATTGCTATGGTACCCAGATTACTCCGCAGCATGTGAAGATGGGCCGCACAATTAAGATTTTGGCCTAACTCACTCTGGTTCTTTTGAAATCAGCGCTATAAAAACACGTCATTGGCGCGATAATGAGGCCCGCACGTGAACAACGAACTTCGTGGCCGTCTTACAAAAGACGGCATTCGCATTTACGACAAATCAGACTTTGCTGGCATGCACGCGGCAGGGGCGCTGGCTGCGCGCATTCTGGACGATATTGCACCGCATGTGTTTGTCGGCCAGACCACCGAAAAGATTGACCGCATCATTACAGATATGGTTGACGGCGCGGGCGCCAAATCCGCCACGATCGGCTACAAGGGCTACCAGCATGCCAGCTGTATCTCGGTCAATCATGTGGTGTGCCATGGCATTCCCAATTCAACCAAAAAGCTGAAAGACGGCGACATTCTGAACATCGACGTGACGGTGATCGTTGACGGCTGGTTCGGCGATACGTCGCGGATGTATGTGGCTGGAAAGCTGCCACGAAAAGCCGAACGCCTAATCGAAGTGACCCACGATGCCTTGATGCGGGGCATCGAAGTCGTAAAACCGGGCAATACATTCGGCGATATCGGCCACGCCATCCAAACCTTTGTTGAAGGCCATCGCATGTCTGTCGTCCGCGACTTCTGCGGGCACGGGCTGGGCCGGGTGTTTCATGCGCCACCCAACGTACTGCACTACGGTCGTCCGGGCACCGGGGCAAAATTGGAAGAAGGTATGATTTTCACGATTGAGCCAATGGTCAATCTGGGGCGCCCTGAAACCAAGACCCTGTCTGATGACTGGACCGCAGTAACCCGTGACAAATCACTGTCCGCCCAGTTCGAACATTCTGTGGGCGTCACGGCAAACGGCGTCGAAATCTTTACGCTGTCGCCCGGCGCAATGTTTCATCCGACATACAAGCACGGCTAACGCGCGCAGGTCAAAGACCTGATCCGTCGCGATCCCGCTCTGCCAAAGCGTCAATTGCATCCTTGCGCAATCGGTCCAGCAGCATAGTTTCATTGCCCCATGGCATCACCGCATCGTTGATGAAGATTGGCCCGCGATAGGAAGGTCGATCGGGACCGCTGCGAGCGCTTGATCTGGCAAAATGGTTCAAGCCCCACAGACTGGATAGGGACGCAATATCCAGCATGCCGTTAGGCTAGCACAGATCCGGTGCCTTGCAAAATTGTGATATGAGTATCGCCATAGCGCCGCGTATCCAACAATGTGAACCCGTCAGGCGCCAATTGCGGCGCACTCTCTTCCCAAACGATCAAAGCCTCTGGCGCAATCCATCCCCCTGCTCGGGCACCGCTGAGTGCGACCTGCCCTAGGGACCTGCCATAGGGCGGATCGAGAAAAACCACATCACACCCCTGACCCGTGTTCGCAGACATCTTTCGCGCATCGCACCGGATCAGACGCGATTGGGATTCGGTTCGTGTAATGGCAATGTTTTGCTTGATCAACCGAGCGGCCTTCACCCCGTCATCAACAAAACTGACATAAGTCGCGCCGCGCGACAGCGCCTCGAGTCCAAGCGCGCCGGTGCCCGCAAACAGGTCCAGCACGCGGGCGCCAGTCAGCACATCAAAGTTGGACAGAACGTTAAACAGGCTCTCTCGCACACGGTCAGACGTGGGGCGCAAATGTGCGCCCGCGTCACCTTTACCTACTGACGCCAAGGAAACCCCGCGAAACTGACCCGAGACGATCCTCACAGTTTAAGCAGGGCCTTCATATCTGTCTCCGGATCGGAAATGACGTCAGGCGGCGGGGATTTCCCCGCTTCAATCAATCGTTTTCCAACCATATAGTTGCGCGCATCGTTCATCGCATCGACAGCCAAAAGCGCGTTCCCCTGATAATACCAGAATGACACAGCGCCACCGTCACCTTTGCGCGTGACAACGTGATCATAGCCAGTATTCAGCCCGGCAATCTGCAGCTTAACATCATATTGATCGGACCAGAACCATGGCTGCGGCACGTAGTCCTTGTTCGCCCCCATCAGATTGTCGGCAATCACTTCTGCTTGATCAATGGCGTTCTGAACGCTTTCCAACCGGATACGTCCGCCTTTGTAGGGGAACGAGGCGCAATCACCAGCAGCCCAGACCCGCGGATCAGATGTGCACCCTCTGGCATCGACTTCAATCCCATTATTCAGCAACAGGCCCGCTGACTCTGCTAACTGCTGCGTTGGGGTAATCCCCACACCGACGATCACAAAATCAAGCTTCAGTTCTGTCCCGTCCGTTAGGCGGGCACCGCGGACACGACCCTCGCCCAGCAATCTGTCCAGCCCAACCCCTTCGCGGATGTCGACGCCATGCGCACGATGTAAACGACGGAAATAGTTGCTGGTCTCGGGGGCAGCCACCCGTTGCAAAATCCGCTCAGCCATTTCGACCAATGTCACGTTGACGCCCAACTTGGTGGCAACTGACGCCGCCTCAAGGCCAATGTAGCCGCCGCCAACAATGAGGGCGCGGGCGCCTTTAACAAAATCCGGCGCCATACCATCCACATCTGCCAAAGTGCGCACAACATGCACACCTTCCAGTTCGCCGCCAATCGAGGCGGGCAGATGACGTGGATCGGAGCCGGTGGTCAGAACCAGCTGATCATATGAAACCACTTCATCACCTACCGACACAGATCTGGCGTCAAGGTCAATCGAGCTTGCCGGCGCGCCCAGTTTCAGAGTGATCCCATTTTCTCCGTAAAACGACTCGGGTCGCAAAAACAGCCGCTCCAGAGCCATCTCTCCCGTCAGGTAAGTTTTGGACAAAGGTGGTCGCTGATAAGGTGGAACAGGCTCGGCACCAATCAGCGTGATATCGCCTTCAAAGCCTTTATTTCGAAGACGCACAACCAAAGAGGAACCCGCTTGGCCAGCCCCGATCACAACTATGTGGTTCATTTTGGCCGATTCCCCGCGATCATCTGTGGTCAATGCATGGTCCGAGCCTATATCGTCCCTCAAGGAAAACGCAATTGCAGTAAAGGGACAAAACATGGCGATTTCGCAAGGCGACCACCTCCCCGAAGCGACGATGGTTCAGATTGGTGCGGCAGGGCCCGAGCAAGTCAACCTGTCTGACAAGTTATCGGGGCGAAAAGTGGTCATCTTTGCCGTTCCGGGGGCCTATACACCGACCTGTCATTCGGCTCATGTGCCCAGCTTTATCCGCACTAAGGATCAGTTTGATGCAAAAGGCGTTGACGAAATCATCTGCGTCAGTGTGAACGACCCGTTTGTGATGAAAGCCTGGGGCGAAACAACTGGGGCGACAGAAGCTGGCATCTCTATGCTGTCAGACGCAGAAAGCGGTTTCACCACGGCCATTGGGATGAATTTCGATGCGCCGCCAGCGGGTCTGATGGCGCGATCCAAACGCTATGCCATGCTGGTAGAAGACGGCAATGTCACCTTGCTACAAGTAGAAGAAAGTCCCGGTGTGTGTGAGGTTTCGGGCGGAGAAGCGCTGCTTGCATCCATGTGACACTTCCAACGGCCGAATGTCCGCATGACACAACAGGGGCCTCTCGGGGCCCCTGTTTCCGTTGAATCACAAACTATCCATCTTGCGCGCAAGTTTGGCGTCAAGTGCGCTTAGTCCGTCCACGCTGTGGGTCGTCAGCACGACATTCACGGTCTTGTAGACATTGTCCCATTCAGGGTGATGATCCCATTTTTCGGCCCAGATCGCAGCGCGGGTCATCCAGCCAAATGCGTTGACAAAGTTATTGAACACAAACGTCTTGCGAATAGCGTCGCGCCCATCAACCATGGCCCAGCCGGTGTCAAATAAAGGGTCCAGCAAGGGGCCACGGGTTTCCTCAGATAATCTCTCGGTCATTCCTGTTCCTCCACATTTGCTTTCTTGAATGGGCCATAGGACGTCAATATTTCTACATCTTCCTCCACCGCTGCGCGCTCAGCCCGCAAGTATTGGGCAATTGCATTGGCAAAGCCTTTGTCGCCGACCCAATGCAACGAATAGGTCAGGCTTGGCAAGTAGCCGCGCGCCAGCTTGTGTTCTCCCTGTGCGCCAGCCTCAACCCGGCCAAGCCTTTGGGAAATCGCCAAATCAATGGCCTGATAGTAACACAGTTCGAAGTGCAGGCAGGGATGATGTTCAATGCAGCCCCAATATCTGCCGTATAACGCATCTGCGCCAACAAAGTTCAGAGCGCCAGCCACATACCGCCCCTCGCGTTTGGCCAACACCAGCGCAAGGTCATCGCGAAGATTGTCCTGTGCCAAATCAAAGAACCGGCGCGTCAGATATGGTGTGCCCCATTTGCGCGCGCCGGTGTCCTGATAAAACACCCAGAAGGCATCCCAGTGCTCTGGTTGGATCTGGTTTCCAGTAAGGACCTCAATCGTGCCCCCAAAACCTGCAGCTTGCGTTCGTTCTTTGCGAATATTCTTGCGTTTGCGTGACGACAAAGAGGCGAGAAAGTCGTCAAAATGATTGTATCCGGCGTTAAGCCAGTGAAACTGCTGGGTGGTGCGAGCCATCAGACCCATCTGGGTGCCCGCCAATGCTTCTGACTCAGTGCAGAACGTGGTGTGAACCGAGGAGAATTGATTGTCTGCAGCCAGTTGAACCGCCGCTTGAACCAAAGCGGACTGTCCAGTTTGCGCAAACCCCGGACGAGTCAGAAAGCGACGCCCCGTGGCCGGGGTATAAGGCACAGCAATCTGCAGTTTCGGATAATAACGCCCACCGGCTCTTTCGTAGGCATGCGCCCAGTTATGATCAAAGATATATTCGCCCTGACTGTGAGACTTCGCGTACATCGGTGCGCAGGCAATCAACTGATCCTGAACATAAGCCGTCATATGTTGCGGGTACCACCCAGTGCCGGTCCCAACTGATCCGCTGTCTTCCAATGCCTTGAGAAAGCGATGCGTCGTGAACGGATCATTTGGACGCCCGCCTCCTTCAGCCTCTGGACAAGCGCAAGCATCCCAGTCCGCCGCGTCGATCTGCGACAGCGAGGTCAATATTCTGATCTCAATCTGCTGCTCAGCCATGATGCCCCCGCCCAACGTCGTATCTGTGGCCCGCGCCGCTTTGGTCAAGTTGGAATCGGGGCAAGATAGTTTTCAAACGTGATGTTTTCCGCAACTTTACGGGCCTGCTCTTCTTGTTCTGGTGATCGAACCGTCCAGCACAACACGTGGGCCCCCGCGTTCAGAAGCGCTGCAACACGCGGGCGCTTTAGATCAGCCATTTCGTGGCTGATGAAAGCGGCGCCCACGCGATCAAAGTCAGGAATTTCACGCAAATAATCACAAACCGCGACAGGCAGAACCTCGACCTTCGGGTCAAAGGCACGTGTCACGAGTCCGCGCGCAACATCCGGCGCAAGTCGCGCCATTTCGGCGACCGAATTCGGGTTGTAGGACATCACCGCCACTGGACCGCTATACGCTGCAATTGCATCTGACGTCGCGCGTTCCAAGAGCCCTATGTTAGTGCCCATCGCTCCGTCCTGATCTTTGATCTCGATCAGCAATGGAACCCTGCCTCTGACCAGTTGCAACACGTCCTGCAGCGTCGGTATGCCCTCATCGCCGCCCGTCAATGTCATTTTGGACAAATCATTTGCCGTTCTGAGACGCAGCGGCCCTGACGTGCCGGTCAAACTGGCCAAATCATAGTCATGAAACACCATGGCCTGATGATCAGAGGACAGTTGTAAGTCAATTTCGATGCCGTACCCTGCCGCGATTGCCGCCCGAATTCCTGCGCGGCTGTTTTCAGGGCGTCCGTCAGAGACATCGTGCAGACTGCGATGGGCCAACGGGACGCGTAGAAATTCAGGCGAAAGACGCGTCATTTGATCTGGAATATGCCTTCGATCTCAACCGCAACGCCCAGTGGCAAAGAAGCGGCTGAGACGGCAGACCGGGCATGCCGACCAGCATCTCCCAACGCCTCGACCAGAAAGTCGGACGCGCCATTGATGACTTTGGGCTGATCGGTGAAATCCACGGTCGAGTTGACAAAGCCAGTCAACTTGACGACGCGCACCAACCGTTCGATATCGCCTTCGCAGGCAGCTTTGACCTGAGCCAATAAGCTTACTGCGCAGTTTCTGGCCGCCGCAGCACCCTCTTCAACGCTCATATCAGCGCCCAGTTTTCCGGTGATAAAGCCGTCCGGCCCGTTCGAGACTTGCCCCGAGACATAAACGATGTCGCCCGCTTGAACGTAGGGGACATAGTTGGCAGCAGGTGCTGGCGCATTGGGCAGGGTCACACCTAGTTCGGCCAGTCTGGATTCTATAGTCATCGGGGTATCCTCCGTGCGATGGGTTTGGCGAGACGCTAACGGGCAAGTCGACTGGCGAAAAGAAGGAAGTGTGTGTTTGTTAAATGGCCTGTGCGATAATTTACCGATTGTCAGATGGGCAGAGGCAAACCATAGGCGTCTTTTCGCCTTGAAGAATGGGGATTGGGCAGTGAGCTTGGCCGTGTTATTGCAATCTCGTCAATATTGTAACTGTCACGCCACAATAGCATTTTCTGGCCTTTAGCGTCTGTGAATTGCACGCCGGCGCGCTACATAAGAGGTTCATTGTGTCACTGTGGGAATCGTTTTGGCCAATTTAATACTCTCCAGAGCGTTCCTGACGTGATTTGGCGTGGTGTTCTGCCGGTGATTGCGGTCGCCGCGATGTCAGGCTGTTCAGTTCCCGAACCCGGAACATTAGCGTTGAATGAGGCCTATGATCCTTTTGAAGAGGAAAACCGTGAGCGGCACGAATTCAACAAGAGCCTAGACCGTGGCGTGGTGCGTCCGCTTGGAAAAGGCTATGGATTTGCCCTACCCGACCCGGTTGAAGCTGGCATCAGCAACTTTGGTGACAATCTTAATATGCCAGGTGTCGCCGTGAACAGCACTCTACAAGGCGACCTAAAGGGGCTGGGGCTGGCCACGGTACGTTTCGTTGTGAACACAACAGTTGGTATTGGTGGCCTTTTCGATCCAGCTAGCGCAATGGGTATCGCGGACCACGACACCGACTTCGGCGAAACCCTGCATGTCTGGGGTGCACCCGAAGGGGCATACTTAGAGCTGCCTCTTATTGGCCCCTCAACAGAACGCGACGCAGTGGGAACTGTGGTCGACGTTTTCACCAACCCCCTCCTTTATGCCTTTAAAGGGTCCGACAGAGGCATCTTGGCATTCCTCGTGATCCTGTCTGGCCTTGGAGACAGGAGTCAGTTCAGTGATACTGTCGACTCTATACTGTACGAAAGTGCGGACAGCTATGCGCAAAGCCGCCTGATCTATTTGCAGAACCGCAGGTTCAAGCTCGGCCAGGACGAGGCTGGCGAAACCGGAACAGACCCCTATGATGACGTTTACACCGACCCGTACGAGGACCCCTATGCAGAATAAGAAAATTGACCGCCGTTACATGTTGATCGGATTGACTGCGACAGCAGGATTACTTTCGTCGGCAGCTTCCACTTTTGCCCTGACTGAAGATGGGGCCAATGCGCTGGTGAACAGTTTGATTGGCGAAATCAACAGCATCATAGGTTCGGGAAAATCAGAATCCGCAATGATCAAGGACTTTGAAAAGATCTTTGTCCGCTACTCTGATGTTGGGATCATGGCCAAATATGCCCTTGGGAACGATGGTCGCCGGGCAAGCGCGGCGCAGTTGCGAAAATTCACTAAGGCGTTTCAAGGGTATATTTCGCGCAAATACGGCAAGCGGTTCCGGGAGTTTATTGGTGGCAAGGTTTCGGTCAGATCGTCCCGCAAGATCAAAAGTGGTTACGAGATCAAAACAGATGTGAAACTGCGCGGGCAGCGGCCTTTTGAGGTGACGTTCTTGGTTTCAGACCGCTCTGGCAAAGACTTGTTTTTCAACATGTTTATCGAAGGGGTAAATCTGTTGCTGGCAGAGAGGTCCGAGATTGGGTCGATGCTGGATCGACGTGGCGGAGATATCAATCAGGTCATCGCTGATCTGGCCAAAGCCGGCTAGACACACGCCAGCCTATCGGTCTTCGGCTGCAGGTACTTTGGTGGCCGAACCATCTTTGCTTTTGCCGCCGCCAAAGATGTCCCTGACAAGCCGATCCATGAACGATCCGCCTTTTCGCCCTTCGCCTTGTCCGTCGTTGGTCGGAAATTCACCGCCAACCATTTGTGATCCTGCAGCAGGATCAGACATCGGCAAAGGATGTGTCGGTTGGCCCTCAAGCACGCGCACCATGACCTCATGCCAAATCTCGGCAGGCAAACCGCCCCCTGTCACGCCAGAAAGCGGTGTGTTGTCATCATATCCCATCCATATGCCGGTAACATAATCGGCTGAAAACCCGATAAACCAAGCATCACGCGCGGCTTGTGTTGTGCCGGTTTTCCCAGCCAGTTGCCAACCGTCTATGGCGGCCCGATTGCCGGTACCTTCGGACACCACTTTTTCCATCATATAGACCAGAGAGCGGGCCGCTTCTGGCTGAATCACACGTTCGCCAATACCGCCGCCCGCCCCCATCAGAGGTTCGCGATCACCCAACAGGCGAAGCTCGGTCAGACCATATGGGGTCACCGCTGACCCACCATTCAGGATACCAGCGTAAGCGCCCGTCATTTCAAGCAAGGTGCTTTCAGAAGCCCCCAGTGCCAGTGCCGGACCAAGAGCCAGATCGCTTTTGATACCAAATCCTTCAGCAACATTGCGTACCAGATCGCGCCCCACAAACTCGGACACCTTAACGGCGGGCACATTCAGCGAGTCCCTGAGTGAACGGGCCAGGGTGACCTCACCGTAATGCTTGCGCGTGTAGTTTTCCGGGCACCATTCGCCTGAACCGGGGATGTTCAGGCAATAAGGTTCGTCCATGACAAGGTCGTTGGGCGAATATCCCAGTTCAAGCGCCGTAGCATACACAAAGGGTTTGAAGGCCGATCCCGTCTGGCGCAACGCCTGTGTTGCCCGATTGAACCCGCCTGATACTTTTGTATTGCGCCCTCCCACCATGGCGCGCACAGCGCCATCGGCGGACATCACAACAATGGCAGCCTGTGCTTTGGAACCTTCGCCCACTTTGGTTTCAAATATTAACTTCATGGCGTCTTCGGTGGCCGTTTGGATGCGCTGATCCAATGTGGTCCGGATGATGACATCTTCTGTGGTTTTACGCGTAAAGAACTCTGGTCCGCTCGACATTACCCAGTCGGCAAAATAGCCTCCGGCGCGGGCCTCCGCCGCCGCTGATAGTTGCGCGGGTCTGGCACGCGCCTCGGCCGTCTGTGCATCGCTCAGATAATCCTGTTCGTTCATCAACCGTATCACGGTGGCCGCACGGTTTTGCGAACGGGTCAGATCGCTTGTCGGGGCATAGCGACTGGGAGCAACCAGCAGACCTGCCAACATCGCGGCTTCGGCCGGGCTAACATTTGCGGCTGATTTGCCAAAATAACGCTGACTCGCTGCCTCGAATCCGCGCGCACCAGCGCCCAGAAAGGCGCGGTTCATATAGATCGTGAGGATTTCGTCCTTGGTGTATTTTACCTCCATCGCCATGGAGTAGATCGCTTCATAGATTTTGCGCTTCATCGTGCCGCGTCGGCAATCAGCTTCGTAGGCAGCTTCGCTGACGCCATTTGTGGGATCAAACGGCACACCCAGACAAAGCAGTTTGGCGGTCTGCTGGGTCAGCGTTGATCCACCATGACCCGACAACGGGCCGCGCCCTTCGCTCAGGTTGATACGCACCGCGCTTGCAACCCCGCGTGGGCTAAGGCCGAAATGTCTGTAAAAACGTTTGTCTTCGGTTGCAATAATTGCGTTTTTGAGATGACGCGAAACCGTATCAGCCGTGACCACACCGCCAAACTGATCGCCACGCCAGGCAAAAACTGCGCCATCCTGATCAAGCATTGTGACCGAGCCTCGCGCCCGGCCATCCAGCAACGCTGTCACATTTGGTAAAGACACATAAACGTACCCAACCGCCAGCCCGACCACCACCGCCACAATGGCTGCAACCCGCCAACCGATGCCCCAAAGAAGACGCAGGAGCCAGCGGAACGGCATCAGGAGCCAGCGCCACGGGCCGCGCATGGGTTTACGGGCCCGGCGGTTTTGTTTGCGAGGGCTGACAGGTTTGGCTTTGGTCTTTGATTTGCTCGCCTTTTTAGGCGCCGACCCCGGTGGGTAGCGCTTGTCTGCCACCAAAGGCGGTTTGCGACGCGATGAATTAGCCATTAAGAGCCCTGCCCGAGCCTGTTGTTTTGCAGGACACTACTATGCCTTTGCAGAAATGTTGAGAGCATGTCTCGCGCAGATTGGTTTTTAATAATGCCTCATTTTTGTGCGCTTTTGTCAATTTGTGCAAAAAATGTGCACCTTTTCAAGATTGCCTCTGCACTAGGCACGTCCTCACCCTTTTATTTTGCCGCCAGCTTGGGCTTTTTTCTGCATGTGCATAATGCAGGGCGACTAGCCAGAAGAAGGGGATAAGGGTGAAACTCATCATTGCAACAGTCAAACCGTTCAAGCTCGAAGAGGTTCGCGAAGCGCTGACCGAAGCTGGCGTGCGCGGGATGATGGTGACCGAGATTAAGGGCTTCGGCTCACAGTCCGGGCACACCGAAATTTACCGCGGCGCGGAATATGCGGTGAACTATGTACCAAAGATCAAGCTTGAGATCGTTGTCGCTGCCGGGATGGCCGATCAAGTGGTCGAAACCATCACAAAAACCGCGCAGACCGGCAAAATCGGCGACGGCAAAATATTTGTACTCGACGTGCAGCAAGCGGTGCGCGTGCGCACCGGCGAAACCAATCACGACGCGCTGTACTGAACGTGCAGCCAAGGGGAAAAGAAATGAAGTTTACGAAATTAGTGGCACCCGTTGCGGTGCTGGCCACGCTGCCAACGCTTGGTCTTGCGCAAGAGGCCGACGCCACTCCGACGATGGAGGACATCGGATTTATCCTGAATACATTCATGTTCCTGGTGATGGGGTTTTTGGTTTTCTTCATGGCAGCTGGGTTTGCCATGCTGGAAGCGGGCCTTGTACGGGGCAAGAACGTAACGATGCAGTTGACCAAGAACATGGCGCTGTTCTCGCTGGCATCGATTTTTTACTACATCCTGGGCTACAACCTGATGTACCCGGGAGATGCGTGGACCATTGATGGCGTTCTGGGCGCGTTCTCGGTTACCGGTCTGGAACCTGTGGGACTGGAAGGCGCCGAACCAGACCTGACTTATGCATCAGTTGGTTCCGACTTCTTCTTTCAGTTGATGTTCTGTGCAGCAACTGCATCCATCGTATCTGGCGCGTTGGCTGAACGGATCAAACTTTGGCCGTTCCTAGTATTTGTGATCGTGCTGACAGCCGTGATCTACCCTGTGCAAGCGTCATGGAAATGGGGCGGTGGGTTCTTGGACGCGATGGGTTTCCAAGATTTCGCGGGTTCGACCGTGGTCCACTCTGTTGGCGGTTGGGCGGCCTTGGCAGGCGCGTTGATCCTTGGTCCCCGTATCGGCAAATATAAAGATGGCAAGACCATTCCAATGCCGGGTTCCAATCTTGCTCTGGCGACTTTGGGTACGTTCATTTTGTGGTTGGGTTGGTTTGGCTTCAACGGTGGTTCGCAGCTTTACATGGACACATCTGGCAACGTGGCAGATATCAGCCGCATTTTCGCCAACACAAACACAGCGGCTGCAGCTGGAGCAGTAGCGGCGCTGATCCTGACACAGGTTCTCTACAAGAAACCCGACCTGACAATGATCCTGAACGGTGCTCTTGCCGGTCTGGTTTCAATCACCGCAGAGCCTTTGGCGCCGACGTTGATCTCGGCGACATTGATTGGTGCAGTTGGCGGTGTGATCGTGGTCTTTGCAGTGCCATTCTTGGACAAACTGAAAATCGATGACGTGGTCGGCGCCATCCCCGTGCACCTGTTTGCCGGTATCTGGGGGACGATCGCAGTGGTGTTCACCAACGACGCAGCCAGCTTAGGCACGCAGCTCTATTCGATCATAGTTGTTGGTGTATTTGTCTTTGTCGCCTCCGCCGCGGTCTGGTTCATTCTCAAGGCAACGATGGGCATTCGCGTCAGCGAAGAAGCTGAGATCAATGGACTCGATATGTCAGAACTTGGCATGGAAGCTTATCCGGAGTTCTCAAAGGGCTAATCCGACTGCCTCGGAACAGCAAAAAACAACAATCCCGACCGTTCACGGTCGGGATTATTCTTTCAACGAAGCGTAGATCGAGTATCGAAGCTAGACTCAAAACCCACGAAAATGATCGATCAATGCCTGACTTGTACACCCATTCGGTCATCCCAGTGCTTTAGTCAGATGTCGGTTTTGAACCCTGTTTTGCCGTCAAGGCTCTCCAGAACACTGCCACCAAATTTCGGGACTGTAACAACCATAGAACTTGAGAGGTTCTGTTGTGGAAAGCGTAACCTTTTCGAGTTACGTCGCTTGCTTGATTGAACTTTGTCAGCCTGCTTTTACTCGAGCTACGTGAGGGTCATAACTCGAATTCTGTCGCTCAATATATGCGGGTACTTCAGCGGCAGGCATTGGACGGCTGAAATAGTACCCCTGTGCCAATTCAGAGCCCATCAACTTCAACAGGGCAAGTTGGCGGGAAGTTTCGATACCTTCCATAACGAGACCGAAGCTCATTGATTTTCCAAGCTCGAGCATGGCGCCAATGATTGATTGATCGTCTTCATTCTCCAGCACGTCATCGATGAATGATTTGTCGATCTTGATCGTGGTGATTGGCAATTCTTTGAGTTGGGTAATCGAAGAATATCCTGTTCCAAAATCATCGAGCGCGATAGAACAACCTGCGTCACGTAAGGTCTCAAGGTGGGCAATCGAGTCCATCTTGCCAGGCCCAAACAGGCAATTTTCAGTCACTTCGATTGTAAGATTGGAAGGTAGTAACCCACGCGCTTCAAGACCATCCAATATATCCTTGGCAAAACTACTCGATTTCAGATCACCGTCCGTCACGTTCAAACTGACTTTTCTGAATGGAACAGACGAGCTCTGCCAAAAAGACATATCATCTACCATTTTGCTGAACATCTGTTGGCCAAGTTGCGCGCAAAGTTCGCCATCTTCAAATACAACTGCAAATACGAACGGAGTCAGCAATCCTTTTTCAGGGTGGTTCCATCGGGCAAGTGCCTCAAAGCTCTCAACAACGCCAGTTTTCATGTTTACAATGGGTTGGTAGTACGGCTCGATTTGAGATGCATTTAACGCTTCGCGAAACTCGCCCCGAATTTTGAGGCGATCAAAGAATTCTTCTTTCATTTCTGGGACGTACTCGCAAATCTCACCGGATCGATTGGGTTTTGCTGCGTAAAGGGCCAAGTCCGCCAATTGGATCAGCTCTTCTGTCGTTTCTGCATCGCGGGGAAATCTGACAACTCCCCCAGCGATGTTTGCAGAAACTGTCTGTTTACCGCCATGGACCTGGATACTGAAAGAGTCGGGCATCTCCAAGAAGTCCCTGTAGTCAAAATCTGCATCATCAATGCCGCCGATCACAACAACAAACTCATCTCCGCCGAGCCGAGCAATGTAGCCATCTTTTGGAACACTCTTTCTTAGCAGCGACGCAAATTCGCACAGAATTCTATCGCCGACCAGATGCCCGTGACAATCATTGACCTCTTTGAAGTCGTTCAAATCGAACACAAAAAGCAACGCAGATTGGCGTTTCTCGTGACATGACCAAATAATGTCAGAGACAGACTCTTGAAAGTTGTTGCGATTGTATAGGTTCGTCAGAACATCGTGGTTGGCGAGGAACTCAACACGTTTATTCGCTTTTCGCTGATGGCGGGCCGCCAGAACATACTTCCGCGTTGGATAACCAACTGCGACACCTAAAATCAGTAT
>RCND010001074.1_pt1 | contig 19981 bp, 12 predicted proteins | sample 2041351 | NCBI WGS metagenome assembly RCND01 (sample SAMN09708230, study PRJNA481090) | Marine sediment metagenome, whole genome shotgun sequencing project. | biome: marine sediment; feature: ocean; material: sediment; isolation source: Sewage treatment plant 12B marine sediment (STP12B) ... | reverse complement strand
GTTCATACTGGTGGTATGGGCCAAAAATGCGCCGAGAAACGGGCCAAACGACACCCGAAAGGCGCCGTCGATTCTATTCACTACAGGCTCCTAGTACGTCGAGCCAAAGTGGATCCCTGCGCTACGGCGGCGGTGGGTCTTTCCGACCTCGCGTTTCCGGCTCCGCCGCAACAGGCCGGGGTTAGAGTTCCTTAACCGCTGCGACGAGATCGAGGATGGCCTTTTTGCCGTCCTCGAAGTACATGAGCGTATTGTCGGCAGAGAAGAGCGGGTTGGGGATCCCGGCGAAACCCGGGCTCAGGCTTCGTTTGATGACCACCACGGTCCGCGCCTTGTCGACATCGATTATGGGCATTCCGGCGATTGGGCTCTGCGGGTCGGTGCGCGCCACCGGGTTGACCACATCGTTGGCGCCGACAACGATGGCGACATCGACCTGGGCCATGGTCGGGTTGATCTCATCCATCTCCACCAGAGCCTCGTAGGGCACATCGGCCTCGGCAAGAAGCACGTTCATGTGGCCCGGCATCCGACCGGCCACGGGGTGGATAGCGTACTCGACATTGACGCCACGGCCCTCGAGGATATTCGCGAGATCGCGCACCGCGTGTTGAGCCTGGGCCACGGCCATGCCGTAACCCGGAATGATGACGACCCGCTGCGCTCCGTCGAGGACCATGGCGATCTCGTCGGCGCTGGTCGACTTGACGCTGCGATAGACATCGTCGGCGTCGGGGGTGTCGGCGGTGGGGCCCATGGTCCCGAAGAGGACGTTGACCAGCGACCGGTTCATGGCCTTGCACATGATGTTGGTGAGGATGATGCCCGAGGCGCCGACCAACGAGCCCGCGATGATGAGCACGTTGTTGTCGATGACAAAACCGGTGGCGGCCGCAGCCAGACCGGAATAGGAGTTGAGCAGCGCGATGACGACCGGCATGTCGGCACCGCCGATAGACAGGGTGAGAATCACCCCGAGGACGCCCGAAACGATCACCAGCAACCAGAAGAGCGCCGTGTTCCCGGGCTGCATCACCACGAGGACCGCGAGGCCGACCGAGGCTACCGCCGAGGCGATCTTGAGGGCGTCCATCCCGGGGAAGCGCTCCTTCTTGATGAGCAGGACTCCACCGATGAGAAAGCCGCAGGCGGCGATCAGCCACGCCGGCCAACCGGCGTCGGCGGCGATGACGGCATACGCGGTTGTACCCACCGCGACGGCCAAGGAGAATCCGTACTTGATGACCTTCTGCCAGGTATAGAGTTTCCATTTGACGGCGAGGAACTCGCCGAGCTTGCCAAAGGCGACATAGCTGCCGAAGAAAGTGATGGAGCCGATGAAGGCCGAGGCCACCGTGGCGATCCGCATCTGGAGCCCGGTGTCGGCGGTGGGCGACGCAACGGCGGCGATGATGGCCGAGCCCGCCACAAGCACCGAGGCGGCGCCGCCGAAGCCGTTGAAGAGGCCGACGAGTTCGGGCATGGAGGTCATCTTGACCCGCATGGCGGCAACGGCACCTATGAGCGAACCGGCGGCCGCACCGATGAGTATGTAGGTCCAATCGTAGCGATCGCTGAGCAGGGTGATGGCGATGGCGAGCGCCATCCCAAGGGCGCCGGCGCGGTTGCCGCGCACCGCGGTCCGCGGGTGGGCCATCCACTTGAGATCGAGGATGAAGAGGACCGCGGCCACAAGATAGACAATATTGACGATGTGCTGGGAAAGCATGACCGCTCCCCTACTTCTTGCGGGCGCTGAACATCTTCAGCATGCGGTTGGTGACGAGGAATCCACCGACCACATTGATCGCGGCAAGGGCGACGGCGATGGTCGCGAGAACCTTGGAGATCTCGGGGCTGTCGATGGCCCCCGCGAGGATCAGTGCGCCGATGATGGTGATCCCCGAGATCGCGTTGGACCCCGACATCAAGGGAGTATGCAAGGTCGGCGGAACCTTGGTGATGACCTCGAAACCGACGAAGATCGCCAGCACGAAGACGGTCAGCAACATGACGAGGTCGCTCATGTGGTCTCACTCTCTTTGGTATCGGCGCCCTGGGCTTCGAGAACGCGCTCGTGAACAACAGCGCCATCCCGGGTGATCAGGGTGCCCTTGGTGATCTCGTCGTCGAGATCCACGACCAACTCCCCGTCCTTGACGAGATGGAGGAGGAAGGTGGTGATGTTCTTGGAGTACATCTGGCTCGCGTGGTACGGCACATCGGCCGGGATATTGAGGGGACCGAGAATGGTGATTCCATTGTGGTCGACCCGTTCGCCTGGCACGGTGAGCTCACAGTTGCCCCCGCGCTCGGCGGCGAGGTCGACGATCACCGAACCGCGGTGCATCCCCTCCACCATTTCACGGGTGACAAGGATCGGCGCCTTTTTGCCGGGGATGGCGGCGGTGGTGATGACCACATCGCTTTCGGCCACCACGCTGAGCATCATCTCGCGTTGTTTGTTGTAGAAGTCCTCACCGAGTTCCTTGGCGTAGCCGCCCGCATCCTCGGCGGTGTCGGTCTCGAGCTCGAGCTCGACAAACTTGCCGCCGAGGCTCTCGACCTGTTCTCGGACCACCGGGCGGACATCGTAGGCGTGGACCACGGCACCGAGCCGGCGGGCGCTGGCGATGGCCTGGAGCCCGGCGACACCGGCCCCGACGACAAAGACCCTCGCTGCGGCAAGGGTGCCCGCCGCCGTCATCATCATGGGGAAGATCTTGGGCAGGGCATCAGCCCCGAGCAGGACCGCCTTGTAGCCGGCGATGGTGGCCATGGACGAGAGAATGTCCATACTCTGGGCGCGGGTGATCCGCGGCATCATCTCCATCGAGAAGAGCGTTGCCCCGGTTGCGGCAACCGCCTGGTTTGCACTGTGTTCGGTGAGCGGTTCACAAACTCCGATCACCACCTGCCCCGACCGCGTCTGTTCGAGATCGGCCGTTCCCTCATCGGGGTTGGCGCCGAGCGATCGGACCTGGAGAATCACATCCGCCCGTTTCCAGACATCGGCGCGATCGGCCGCCAGGGTCGCGCCCTTCTCGGTATAGGCCGCGTCGTCGTAACCGGCCGCCGTCCCCGCACCGGGCTCGACAAGCACTTCGAGGTCGGCTCGGCTCAACTGCTGAACACCCGCCGGGACGAGGGCGACGCGCGCTTCACCAGGGAAGGTCTCCTTGACAACACCTACGATCATCGTTGTTTGTCCCTTCGATGAGTGACCGGGTTCGGGCCCATGTCGCGTGCGACCCCCGGAACCCGGCGTCCAGTGGATCGATCGCCTCCGCGGCGCCGCGATCCTACCATTTCTTGAACAAGACTGAGAATCGGTCTTCGAAGGATTTCCGTACTGAGAAACCCTACTCGAACAACAATCGAAGTCCGGCAGCTGACATTCCCGCCGGCTCCCCGTAAAGATCGGTAGTCAGAACACGCCGGACGAGTTTCATTGCTTCTCCTCACACAAAGGGGGATCCTGAACATTCTAACCCCGGGCTTCGATATCATCGGCGGGGGAAAAAAGCCACGCTCTGCGCAATCCTCCTCGCCGCAACGACGGTCTGGTCCCAGACAACGGTCGAGATCGTGCTCGACGCCTCGGACGGGATGCTCCGTAGGGTCGGCGAACGCACCATCCACGAGGGGACCCTCGACGCCATCATCGCGGTGTTGGGAGAGGCCGAGGAATCGGGGGAAGACCTGACGATCGGGCTCCGTCTGGCGGGGGGTGGAGCCGACGAGCACCAGCGCTGCTCGGCCACGGGAGTCTTCATACCCCTCGACGAACCGGACGGAGATCTGTGGGCCGAAGCTCTCGCGGCGGTCGAGCCGATCGGTCCGCGGCCGCTTTATTTCGCGGTGGCCGCAGCCATCGAGAATGTCTCCGGCGACGAACGCGACTTCAGGGTCGTCATTGTCACCTCCGGCAACGATCAATGCGAGTCGGGGCCGGAAGTGGTGGTTGCCGCCCTCGATTCTGCCGACCACCCGGTCGATCTTCGCCTGGTCGGTCTGGGTCTCGACCCGGCCACCGTCGAGAGTTTCGGCTCGATCGCCGGGAAGAATGCGACCAACGCTGACGAGCTATTGGCGGCCCTCCGTTGGGCGATACTCGGATCGGAGGATTCTCAGTCCGTCGAGCCCGATCCCGAGCCCACACCACCCCCGGCCACGTTGACCGCCCCGCCGCAGGTCACCGCGGGAGAGGACTTCCGAGTGGAGTGGTTCGGACCGGAGAACGCCGAGGACTTTCTCAGCCTGGCCCTCGCAGGATCTCCCGATTTCGAGTATATCGAGTGGGCGCGAGTCGAGGACGGCAACCCATCGGTTCTGCGCGCTCCGAGCGCTCCCGGTGAATACGAGCTGCGGTATGTCGACGGCGAAAAGGGAGAGGCTTACGCCCGGACCGCCATCGAAGTCACCGCCATCCCCATCGAACTGACGGCTCCAGCCACGGCGACTGCCGGGACCAGATTCGAGGTCGTGTGGACGGGACCAGCCTCGCCCGGCGACATCATCTCCATCAGCAAACCCGGCGCCGCCCCCAACCGCTGCTATCTCGAGTGGGCCTCCATCACCGAGGGATCACCACTCACCTTGGCGGCGCCATCCAAGCCCGGCACCTACGAGGTGAGATATGTCGCCCGCAACGGCAGCGAGATCCTCGCCCAGATTCCCATCGAGATCCGGCAATGAGCCACCGCGCCGACAGCGGCCGAGTGAATTTCCCGACCGTCTCCGCCGATATCTGGGAGCTGCAACTCGACATCCCGGGGACGACGGTGGCGGGTGTCTCCATCGCAGCGCTGGCGACAGCCTTCGCCGTCGACCGTTTCTCCACCGCCATCGACATGGGACGGTGTTCGGCTCTGCTCGCCGCCCAGGAGACCGTCCTGCTCACCCATTGCCACTCGGACCACGTCGCCGGGCTCATCGCCTGGCTCTCGGCACACACCCGTCGACACCGCGGCCGTCCGACCCGCGTAGTGGTCCCCAGCGAACGCCGCGCCGAACTTCTCGCCGCGCTCGAGATATGGCCTGATCTGGACGGGGTGCGACGGCGCGTCGATCTCGGCGAGGCGATTGTGAGCGCCTCTCCCGGGACGACCATCGAGCTCGCCGAAGGTGGTTCAGCCCGGGCATTCGCGGTTCGTCACAACACCGCGGCGCTCGGGTGGGCTCTCACCGCCGGTGGAGCATCTCGACCCGTCATGGTCTTTGCCGGCGACGGCACTGTCGAGCCGTTTCGCGACAACCCCTCCCTCCTCGATGCGGAGGTCGCGGTGGTGGACTGCTCATTCATCGATCCCGGCACCCGGGTGGCCGCACGACTCGGTGGTCACGGCCACCTGATGGACTGGATCGAACTCCTGCCCGAGCTGAAATGCGATGCGCTCGTCCTGGCCCACCTGCCGCCGGAGACCACCGCAAAAGTCATCTTCGAACGGCTGCCGGACGAACTCCCGGGGACCGCAACCATCGTGCCGTGGGTGGCGGGACCGCGCTGACCATCCGAGATCCTTGAACGCCGACTATTCGACCAGTTAAGGCAGAAGTTCTTCGATGGTCTCTGCGACGCCTTCATCGCGCTTGAACAAGAGTTCATAAGCCGGAACTTCACGGAGCACCTCATCGCACCATGCCAGAGAGGCGGTGGCCAGATCGGCGTCGTACCAGAGAATTGAGACCATGGGCAGCAGGCGTTTGAGCGCCTCCCTCGGTTCGAGCTTGCGCACCTGGTGATGGTTCGCCTGACGCAACAGCACCACCGATCCGAGCCGGGCGGATTCGTTGGCCGCCACCCCGGCCTCGCCGGGCCAGGGGGTTCCGTAGACCCGGATTCCATCGCTCGTCCGCCGCACCATGACCCGATCATCGCTGAGGTGTCCGAGATCCGGGACGTCCGCCAACAGACCGGTCAAGGTGCTCTTCCCCGCTCCTGAGACCCCGGCAAAGAGAGCACCGACCCCACCACGGTGAAGCCCAGCGGCGTGGACGATCATGCAGCTGCGCCTCGCCCCGAGATACATCATCAGAATCTGATCGAGAGGGTAGCGGAGAGGATTGGTCAAGACGGTTCGATCGCCGTGGCGGTTCACCCACGCTGAGCCGCAAAACAGATCGTGCGGCAATCCATCGGCGCTGAGACGCGCGACCCAAAGATGTTCGCCGAATCCGGTGGGCGCCTGGATTCTGAGCACCACATCATCGCCGTCGCGGTATGCCTGCCAGGCATCGCCGGTATCAAAAACCAGGGGGAGTCCTTCAACATCCGGTGGCTCGTCGAAGGTCAGACGAATCGGAACGGGGATCACATCCGAGGAGGTGTCGGGTGCTCTCAGAAAAAATCGGTACGCCGGATCGTTCTCGACGATCTCGACTCCCGCCGGGACCGTCATCGAGAAGGCGACGTCAGCGATCGTGAGATTCAGAGGTTGCGCCATGCGCCTTGGGCTCGGCGGATGGTCCGCCGTCGGTGATCAGACCGGCCTGCCGGAGGGCAGCAAGATACTCCTCGATATCGGCCATTGCTTCAGACTCGCTCACCTCGAATGCGCCAGCCACTTCGAGCGTGATCGCCTCGAAACCTCGTGTTCCGTCAAGCAGCTCCCACACGAACTCACCGACCGGATCGAGGACGAATATTCGTTGGAGATGGGCGAGCTCCCCGGAGGTTGGCACGAGGAGAGTCTCATCAGCAATGCGCCGCATGACGACTCCCTTTTGACGTTGAAGAGCTTCCTTGCCGACGCGCTTTTCAGTCATTCACGATCCGGTGCTGACGCAGTTGTTGGCATTGCAGGGCGCGGCCATCGATGAAAACCCGTTCATCTTGCAGCCGACGGCCAATACTTCTTCGGCAACAAGATCGACGAACCGCAGTTCGGGTTTCTTGTAGGATCGGCGTTCTCGACGCTTGTCGTTCTTCTCACGGTCTTTCATCCCGTGGGACCCTCCTCAATCGCTCTCTACGGCAGCCGAATCCACAACAGGTAGACCGCCGATCTTCTTCCCGGTGAGGTGTTGCCACCGGGCGACGGTCGTGGCGCAGACATAGTCCGACCGGACATCCTCTTCACCCGTCTCCAGGTAGTTGAACGCCGGACAAACGGTGCAGGCAGTCCGCATCTCGCAGCTTGAACATGCGTACTCCGGTCGTGGCACCCTGTCCTGCAATCGACTCAGCTCCTCGTTCCAAACCTCATCAACGCCTCGTTCGAGGAGGTCGTATCGTTCGTGCGACATCATCAGACACGGCGATGCCCAGCCAAATGGGTCGATGCAGAAGCCGGTCACTCCAGCACCGCAGACAAACAGGCTCTCGCTCGGCGGGAGGCTCGCGCGCTCGGCCATGTACTTTCGCCAACCGCGTTCGGTCTCGCTGTCCGAAAGCTCCTTCGCGGCAGCCAACGACGGGTCCACCCGAAGATCAAGGGGGCTGTGGTCGTTGGCAGGCAAACACGGAAAAATGGCGGCATCCATCCGAAACATCACATCCATGCCATCGGCCATCTCGCGCATCGCTTCGATCTCGTGCACGTTGACGGTCATGAGAATCGTCTTGAGGCCGACCTGAATCCCAGCATTCAGGAGCCGGTGAATGCCGTCGAGACAACGCTTGAAGGACCCCTTGACCCTCGTGACCGTCTCGTAGGTTGCCTCCGAAGCGCCATAGATGCTGATCTCCACCATGTGCGGTGGGAACTCGCGGAAGAGATCGATGATGGCGTCGTCAACGAGCATGCCATCACAGAAGACCGTCACGATCAGCCCCTGCTCGCGGGCGTAGCGGTAGATCTCGCCGAAGTCCTTGCGCATCATGGGATCGCCCCCGGTCAGGAGAAGATAGAGACAACCGGCGGCAACGATCTCGTCGATGACTCCCTTGACCTGAGCGGTGTCCATCTCTCCGGAGGCGGCCTCGAGTTGGGATTCCTGTGGCCCCAGATAACAGTGGATGCAACGAAGATTGCAGCGACGGGTGAGCTCGAAGGTCACCGAGATCGGGACCCGTCGCCGAGCCAGCCGCCGCCGGTATTCCTCCATCCACTCAACCTGGTTCATCGGCGCCTACCAGCCCGGATCAAGGGCGGGATCGCCCAGGAGGACGTAGAGCCTCGCCACGGCGGGATCCGCCGCCGCGGGTCGCATGTACTTCTCGAGAGCCGTTTGAACAGCGTCGCCGAGACGCAGACCGGGACTTCTTGAAATGGTCTCGTTGAAGAAACCACCGAGGCGAACGCTATCGTCGTTCATGACCAGACCCGACGGCGACCACACCGCGACGGCACCACCCCCCTGGCGGAGCAGCAACGCCTCCGCCAAACCATCGCTGTTCACCATGTCGTAGCGTCCCAGAATGCAGGACATCGCCGCCAACACCGGGAGTCGGTCTTCGTTTTCGAGGTTCGCCACATCAGATGTCATCAGCACACCCATGCCGACGGAGGGATCTGCCGCCAGGCTGTTGAGCCCGGCGTGACCGAGATACCCAATGAGCACTGCACCGCTGTTGATCCGATTCGCCAGCAATTCGCGGCCCATGTCGAGGCCGACGATCTCGAGATCGATACGATAGACCGAGAACCGCGGCGCCAGCCCGTCGATGAGGGTCGTGAGATCAAGGCTGAACTCGCCTCCTTCGTCCGGTTCGTCGGCAACCCAGAGGGTGCTGTGCTTCCACCAGACATCACTGTTCTCAACGGCGATGATTTTGTCGATGAAGACAGTGAGTTCGGAGGCGTATTGCGCCGGCAATCGGCCTGTAGCGACATCCGGCACACCATCGTTCCCGGCAAAATCGGTCAGGAGGTGATCCGAGACAAAGAGCCCGCTTTCGGTGCTCACCTGGGGCGCCGGAATCAGATTCGCGCCATAGCCGAGACGATCGAGATAGTCATACGAACCGTCACCGGCCAGCAGCACGTATCTCGGCGGGTGTTTCCACGTCGTCGCCGCTCTCTGGATGAAGTCTCGAATCGCCCAGGGGCTTGCGTTGCCGTAGTTGAATTCGTCATAGATGTCCTCGAGGCGCACGACCCGGGATACCAGACCGGTGTTCGATCGATGGTCCGCGAGGGCCTGGGCCGCGCCGGCAAGCCCCTGACCGGCGATGATCAGGTGCGCGGCCTCGTTCTCGGGTGAGGCGAGATTCGATGCGTCATCCCGAGTGATAGCGTGCGGAGGTTGAGCCTTCGTCGGCATGACCGCCAGGTACTCACCTTCGTTCAGACCCGCCTTGAAGGTCACGCTGAATCCGGTCTTGGTCTCCTCGATGGTCGTAGCGGCGACGATGGACGGCCGCATGCGGTCGGAGAGATCAAAGACCTGGATCTGCGGGCCGCTGAATCCTTCGATCGTGATAATCCGGCCATCGCCGGCGAGCAGCAGCAGACGATCCTCATCCGCACGGTTAATCCGCAGATAGTCCACGTCGAAGGAGTCCAGATACACCACGTCGAATGACGAACCGGGCACAAGAACCGGCTCGATTTCCAGGGTATTCATGGTTGAACTGAGCATCGCCGGCGAAAAGCGATAGACCACCGTCCATGCATCGAGGCCATCCCAACGGGTCTCACCGATCTCTGTACCGTTGAGGCGGAATCTCACGAGGTGATCCGGATCGATTTCCGCATCCATCGCCCCCTGCAGGTGAATTGCAATCTCGGCCTTGTATTTTCTGGCCGCTACCGCGGGGGTGGAGAAATCATAGACCCTGCTTCCATAGGTGGGGTCCCCCGGGATGAGCGGATCCCACATCCAGAAATCCCCTTCGGGATCATTCACGACCGCCGTGACCGGGTAGTGCTCCTGCTCGTAGTGCAACGACTCGGGGAAGCTCCCCCCGGGTTGCGGGGAAGGCGGTTTGTCGAAAATCGGCTCCATGGTCAGCCCATGCTCGATCTCGAGCCAATAGACATTGTCCAGGGTGTAGATACTCTCGATGGCCTCGCCGAAGAAGTAGAGACCCCCTCCACCCTCTTCCGGCACCCAGGCCACCTCGCCGCCCCGGTTTGCCAGTCTCAGAAGCCCGTTGACCACAGCCTTCTCGGCGAGGCCGACATCAATCCCAAGGACCGCCGCGATCTCCGGGGTCGACACCCACACCAGGCCCTCGGTGCGAACCGAGATCTTGGCCTTACCGGAAGGCGTCCCGGGTGGATCTACCTGGGCACGACCGGGTTCGCGGACCGTTTCTCGCCGGATCTCCGCCTCGTAGACTCCGCTCCATGCAGAGCCCTTGCGACGAGGGTCGCGCGCCGAGAGTTCGTCCGCCTGAACGGCGAACGGTCCGTATTTGGTTCTGCCTCCCCACACGTCGTACTCAACGAGGAGGTATTCAGCCGGTTTGCCTTGGGTTCCGGATGGATCGAGGGTGCGATAGACGCCGCCCTGGGGAGCATGAAGGACTCCGCGCAGCGGCCGCTGGTTGATCTTCTTGAAGCTCGCGTCACGCGTTCCACGCCGGTACAGATCGAAGGCGACCGTCCCGACTTCCGACGCGGTGCGCCACTCCACCATCACCCTGCGATTGGCCGAATAGGTCTCGAATGCGGCGATGACGGCGTGGCTCTCGGTCAGCAGAATATTGGTGGCGGTGACGCTGTCCTTATCGCCCAGTGTTGTCGACGTCGCGGTCACGGTCACCGGGTCCCGGTAGGGTTGTTGCGCCTGGTCAACCGGTCTGACAAGCTCATATGCGAGACTGCCACCCGCGGCAACGGGCACGATCGGATTGGAGTCGAGCCCGGTGTCATAGGCCGGATCGATATAGTCCCAATCGCCGTTGCCATCCGTGTCCTCAGCGATCAGCAGATCAGGAATCCCATCCGCGTTGGTATCGATGATGAGCTGGGTCGAATGAGGCAGCTCGCCTTCTTCGTAATAGTTTGAGACCGTTATAGTGAACTCGTAATCGTCGTCGACATCCCCGAGATTCCTCAATCTGCCGGGGTAGACCGGCGAGTCCCCCGGTTCCACGATTCGAGTCCCTCCGCCCGAAAGATCGAAGTCGATGGGTGCATCGAGCACGGTCGTGGTGTCGGTGGCGCCATCGAGGATCGTCGGATCGGTCGATGCTTCGGCGATGATGCTGGTGACATTGGTGTCTCCGTGGTTCAGACCCGTTTCGGCCGTCACAACGACAAAAATCAGCTGCGATTCGCCATCCTCGAGTTGGCGGGTGTTTTGGATTTCGAGATCCACACCCGGGGTGTATTCACCGTCACCGTTGGTGTCCCAGTGGATGGTCGATGTCCAATTGGCGGGATCGCTGTCGTGAACAAAGAGATTCATGGTCTCCGGACCACCGGTGAGATTGACCACGTGGTGGGCGTAAGCCACCGTCCCGGGCGAGGTGATGATCCCGCTGTTGTCCGGGGTCAGGATGATCTGACCGAGCGAATCGACCACGAGGGTTTCGTTCGACGCCGCCGATGCGACCGACGGGTTGCGAACCGATGTCGCTTGCAGACCCGAGGTCTGCTGGGTGTCGGCGGGCGTCCCCACCGGAATCGTGACCCGCATGTCATAGGGAACCGACATACCCACCGGGACGCTGCCGGTGTTGATGGTCACTCCGTTGTCCCATATTCCATCCGCATCGAGATCCTGGGCGAGGACTGCGCCGGTGGCCGGATCGATGAGTTCGACGGGCCATCCGAGATCGGTCACGGGAGTGATATCAAAGGAGTCCACCCGGTCGCCGGTGTTGACCACGACGTGCGAGTAGGTCAGAGATGTCCCGGGCACACCGTAGCCGGCGTTGTTGGGCTCGACCAGGACGCCGACGCGTACGACATCATCGGTGGCCGATGCATTCTCTGCCGTGTTCTGGACCGTGCTCGCGGCAGCGATGTTGATGATCTGAGCCGCGTCGGGATCGGGATGGACGGTGACCTGGAAGGTGACGATGAGCGACTCATTCGGGGGGATGGTGTAGCCGTCGGACGGGATCACCAGGTTGGGCGGTGGCCCCGCTGGAGAGTTGATGCCGGTCTTAATGTCGCTGAAATCGATTCCTTGGATCCAGGAGGGAAAGGCGTAGTCAGAGAACCGCCGCTCCATCCTGATGGACGAGTCGCTGGTGTACCGTGCTGAGAAGATCGACGCAGGATATTCGTTGTCTTCGGAATTCAAACCGTTGTATGCCAATGCCATACGGACCGGTCCTGCGGCATCGACAGTTCGGTCATAGGTCAGATCGCCGGAATTGCCATCTGTCTTGAACTCGAAATCCATCGCCAGATCGGGGTGGGTCATGGTGTAGACCTGGAAGTCAACTTCGAGGTCTGAGTATTCGACTCCCACCGCCACCTGGTTCTCGCTACTGTTTTGCGCGACTCCGTTTCCGAGGGTGACGAGGCATCCCTCGGCAGTTTCACCGGCTCCCCTCTGGTTGGTGAAGCCACTGCCCCACACCCAGGTGTCCTCCCGAACCACGCTCGGGGTGAGGGTCGAAGTGTTGTACTCACCTGGAGTGTTGGCGCCATTGCCACCGTTATTGCCCTGAACACGGACGTTCTGCACCGTCCAGGCCGAACCCCATTCAACCGCCATCACGGTGCTCGTTGCGGTCCATGAAGAAATCGTCTGGCGACTCCACTGAATGGTGTTACTTCCGGAAGGTACAAGCCGCAAATGACAGACACGGTGACGGCCGCGCTGCGCCAAGGTCGTGTCGCATCCACCACCGGCGTGCCCCCCCATGAGGAGGACCTGACCCGAATTCGACCAACTCCAGTTGGGCAAAGCCTCGGTCCCAGTGGTGCTGCCGCCGACATCGACCCGAGCCACATCCACAAGATTGAAACCGTTCACCGCGCAGTCTGAGAGGCACTCGACCACAGTGATGACCCCGGACCAACTGTTGATGCTGTTCCCGCGAACGAATCCAAGCTCGTCGTTTTCACCGGTAGCCGTGAGGTCTCCGGTGCCGAACGGGTCCGCGACCAGTGAGATGTAATTTTCATCCGGTCCTCGGCGATCGCCGTTGGCACTGCCGCCGTTGCCGTCGGAGCCGCGAATCATGATGAAGTACTCATCAGCAAGATCCTGGTCCAGGGCGAGGTCGTAGGTGTCTCCCGAGAAAGCCCCGCCTGGTGCAAGCCGATACTCGGTCACCCTGAGATTCGAGGTGTCAGGGACCGCCACTTGGCTGCTGCCGTCGACATAGCTGGTGTTCGCGGGCACAGAATCCTGGATGCTGACTCCGGTCTGGGTCTCATCGGTGTTGTTGGTCAACTTGATGGTGTAGGTCACCACCTGCCCGGGGGCGACCTCGGAGTTCGGCGCATCGGATGTCTTACTCAAACTCAGCGACGGCGGTTGGTAGCCCACCGCGCCCGTCGCCACCGACAAGCCCGATTCAGCAACCACAGTCTGCGGGTCGTTGCCCGTTGTCAGAGTCGCCCCGGCCGGGAAATCGGGGTCGCTTTCGTCGACATCGGCTTCCGCGAGACCAGCCGTGACCGTCACCGAGTAGTTGCCGTCGGAGTCGGTGGTCACGATCTGCGTATGACCCGCACTGTCGACGATCACAACGTCCACGTATGCGAGATCCGGCTCACCGGGATCCTGCCCGTTGATTCCGTCGATGTCGAGGAAGACATGACCGGTGATGACGGCATCGCCGACGATGGGAATCTGCACCAGATTGGTGTCCGCCGGCGGCAGCTCCGTGGAGTAGATCGTGGCCTGGTTGTTGACGAAGTCCCCGGTCGTATTCGGGTCCACCACGACGCGGAATCGGAAGACCAGATCCTCACCCGGTCCAAGTGAAGTCTCGGTGAATTCCACACCGTTGCCGACGACGGTCCCCTGATCGAGATCCACCGCATCGGTCAGCGACTGCCACGACCCGCTGTTGAGCGAGAATTCCATGGACTCGGCGAGATAGCCGGTGTTGATCGGAATCTGATCGACGATCGTGAGGTCGTTGGCGGCGGCCACACCGGTGTTGTGAACCACGATCTCGAAGATGGCGGTCTCGTTGGGATGCAGAACTGCGGGTCCGTGCTTTTCGAACTCGAGTCGAGGGCCGGTTGTGAGGATGGTTGCCCGTGCGAGGAAATACGGCGTTTGGTCGCTTTCGTAGCCGGCCTCGTTCAACACGATGGACTCGGCCTCGACCCCGGGGTTGATGACGGCCTCAAAACCCAGATTGATGACACCGTGACTGGGGAAGAAGTCAGGAGCGGTCCACACCACGGCGTTCTGAGCCGGATCGTAGGAGCCCGTGAAGGGCGTGACATCGATGATGCTCCCTGGCAGGAACGAGGTCCCGGAGGGGATGGGATCAGTAATGACTACGTCGGTCTCGTTCGCCACGCCGGTGTTCTCCACCACCAGGGTGTAGGCGAGAGGCGCGCCGACCTGGGGTGGATCGGCCGAACTCACCGTCTTTGTCAAGGTGGCGTCGGTCTGGACCACCGACTCCAGCGAGATGGGCGAGAAGATGCTCGAGCCAAGTGTCCCGTGGGCGTGACCGGTATTGGTGAGGAGACCAGGCACCATCGACGGCGGCAGATCGATCTGGTAGCGGATGGTGATGTACTGGCCCTGGCCGATGGTATCGGGAGATAGGATCCAATCGAGCCGATCGCGGCCGGTCTCCGGATCGATGGTTGCCACCGGATCGGTGGTGTCCTGAGCCAGATTCGGATAGGTGACAAGCGTGCTTCCGGCCACATAGCTCGTGCCCGGTATACCGATCGGAAGCACGTCGTAGGCCAGAAGCTCCGTCAGCGGTCCATGCCCGTGGGAAGAGATCTTGAGGGTGTAGGTGACGACGCCCCCGCCGAGCGGCACGGTTTCGGAATCGGCGAGCTTCTCGATGGTGAGCACCGGGTCGAGAAAGAGTTCATTGATGGGATAGACCGTGTAGCCGGTGTCGAGACTCGGATCATTGATCACGCCGAGATCGGTTTCCTGACCCCAAGCCACCGCCACCGGTTTGTTGGCGACGATCCGGGTCCCGGTATTGTCGAAGTCGGTGTGATCGAAGATCGACAGCGCCCCCAGTGCATCGACGAGATAGGTATTGTCGGGAAGAGGCGGAGTATTCGGCGCGCCATCACCGTCGAGATCGACCTCGTCGTAGAGGTCGTCGTTGTCGAGATCGATCTGCACCCTCGTCGAGTTCTGAGTCGCGGAGACATAGACCGGTGACCGATTGACGGATCCATCGACGCTGCCCGGTGACCAACCGACGGTGTAGATCCCGGTCAGAAAACGCCGCGCGAGCCACGAGTGGCCCCAGTCGCTGGTCCACGTATTGTAGTCGTAAGCGCTGACGCCCCAGAAGCGTCGATCGCTCACCATTCGGACCGTCGAGCCGGAGGGCACATTGCGCCCGGCGTCGATGGAATACGGGACACTCTGGTTGGCGCCGACGTTGAAGACCGTGGAACCCACCGAGTCCGTCGCGGTGACGTTGATGGTATTCAGGGGATCCGGATTGAAAATATAGATGTTCGCCGGCCGGTTCCCGTTGACGCCCGGGTTGTCTCCCGGCGCCGTGATGACATAGTCGGTCGAATGCAGCAAATCGGGCAGGAGCGTGTAGAAACGCGTCGCGTAGGTGCCGTCGCCGCCGGTGTGGATAAAGCCGGCGAGCGCTTTATCGGTGGAGACCTTCGTCCCATCATTGATGGTGATGGCCGGGGCGGTGGTCGCGTCGATCAGACCGAGGGAGCTGTAGCTCTGACCCCGTTGGAGGACAAACGAAACCGGTGTCTCCCCCGGAGAGTCGATGAAGACTGCGGTCTCGTCCTCGAAGGCCACGAGGCCAATGTCGACATACTTGAAGGGCTGGGTTGCGCTTCCTTCGCCGCCATAGATGTCCTCTCCGATGGGGATCGAGTAGGAGCGGGCGGCCTCCACCGTCTGAAACGAGATGTTCTCGGTGGCGCCACCGATGTACTGGCTCAGCGGATTCTGGTTGTGGATCATCGACAGTGGACCGCCGCTGGTGACGACGCGGTCGCCTCCGTCGAAGCGAATGTCGTTTGCGGAATCCCTGGGATTGAGGGGGACCGAGCAGTCGATCCGGTCGCAACCGAGTCCCTGATCGGAGTTGAGGGTCAGGAAGGTCCCCTCGAAGAGCACGTCGTCATTGGTGCCGTTGCAAGGCGCGACCCTGGGATCTGTGGTGTAGTAGCAGGCAGAGCCGTTGGCGGGATTGTCGTCGCCCAGAACGAGGGTCGTCCCCTGGCTCGGCGCGAGGATGTCGCCCTCGAGGAAATCTTCCCAATGGTCATAATAGAGAATCTGGTTGTCGGCCGAGGCGACAGCCGTGATCACCGAGTTCATCCCATCGGCGAAAGCGTCCCCCCCTTCATCCGATCGGACCTTTTCCATCATGTCCCAGACATGCTGTTCGAAGCCGAGAACGAAGTAGTCCTGGTAGCCCGTGGGAACGCTCTGCGCGGCCACCGAAGGGGCCGTAAGAAGGACCGAGAGGACCAAGGCTGAACCAAGGCCCCAAGTCAAGATGTTTGAAGATCGTACGTATTTTTTTCTAGTCATTCCCGTGGCTCCAGTTCCACCGTTGCCGGCGGGTGAGGATTGCCCTCCACGATTTCCGACTCGGCCGACCAGCGACTCGGAATCATCCGTGTCGCCGATTGCACAAGTGTATCAACAAAACCATGGTTCGTTGTGTGATTCTCCAGTCAAATACCGAAGATTTCCGGTCACTTTGAGCCTGAGTTTCAGGGTTAGAGGCTCGACCCCCGGAATCCACCACCGAACGGCCTTCCCCGCGTCCTCAATCCACCACCCGGAGGCCGCGCATCCGCAGGGCTTCGAAACCGAATCTCAGGTCTGCAGCACCCCGACCTTGAATGGTGCGATCTCGGGTTGGTGGGCGGCGGCATCGAGGCTTCGGATAATGACCTCGCGGGTCCGTCTTGGATCGATGATCTCATCGACCCACAACCTGGCTGCGGCATAGCGTGGGTCGTTGGCCTCGTCGTAGCGCGCCTGAATCTCGGCCAACAGCTTCGCCCTCTCCTCGTCGGAGACGTCCTCCCCGCGGTTTTTGAGTTGAATCGCGAGGAGGGTCTTCGATGCCTGCTGGCCGCCCATGACCGAGATCGACGCCGATGGCCAGGCGTAATAGAAACGAGCCCCGTAGGCGCGGCCGCACAGGGCGTAGTTCCCGGCGCCGAACGAGTTGCCGACAAAGATGGTGATCTTCGGCACCACCGAGTTTGCGACCACGTTGACCAGCTTCGCACCATCTTTGATGATGCCTTCACGCTCGGATTTTGACCCCACCATGAAGCCGGTCACGTCCTGAAGAAAGACCAGCGGGATCCCCTTCTGGTTCATGAGCGCAACAAAGCGCGCCCCTTTGTCGGCGGTATCGGAATAGATCACGCCGCCGATCTGCATCTCCCGTTCACTCGGTTCGAGGCCCCGCCGGCGATGCACAATCTGCCGGTTGTTGGCGACGATTCCGACCGCCCAGCCGCCGATCCGGCCGGTGCCGCAGATCATGGTCCGCCCATAGGTCGCCTTGTACTCGGTGAACTCGGAGCCGTCGAGGATCCGGCCGAGCAGATCGTGGGTGCTGTAGGGTCTCGACCGATCCGCCGGCATGAGTCCGAGGATCTCCTCGGGATCGGCCAGGGGCGGCCGCTCCTCGATCCGGTCGAAGGGCGCCATCACGGGCCGAGCCAGTTCGCCGATCCGCGCCCGGATGTGGGAGATGGCGGACAGGTCATCGGGGAACCGATCATCGACCACGCCGGAGATGTCGACCTGGACCTCGGCGCCACCGAGTTCCTGGTTGTCCATCTTCTCGCCGATGGCGGCGGTCACGAGGTGCGACCCGGCGAGGAAGATGGTCCCGGTGCCCTCGACGATGAGCGCCTCGTCAGACATGATCGGGAGGTAGGCGCCGCCGGCGACACACGAACCCATGATGGCCGAGATCTGATAGATGCCTTCGGCCGACAATCGCGCATTGTTGTAGAAGACCCGCCCGAAGTGGTCGCGGTCGGGGAAGATCTCATCCTGCATCGGCAGAAAGACGCCCGCGGAATCGACGAGGTAGATGATCGGCAGCCGGTTCTCCATGGAGAAGTCCTGCGCCCGGAGGATTTTCTTGCAGGTCAGGGGGAACCAGGCGCCCGCCTTGACCGTCGCATCGTTGGCGACGACGACGCACTCGCGACCGCTGACGGTTCCGAGCCCGGTGACCACGCCCGCCGCCGGCGCACCGCCCCACTCTTCATAGATGCCCCAGGCGGCAAAGCTCCCGAGTTCGAGGAATTCAGTGCCGTCATCGATGAGTGCGTCCACCCGCTCCCGTGCGAGGAGTTTGCCCGCCTTACGCTGTTTCGCGGCGGCTTTCTCACCACCACCTGCGGCGATGGACCGCCGCTGCGCCTCGATGATCCGGAGCTCGTTGAGCCAGTGATCCCGGTTGGCCTCGTAGGTCACGTCATGGTTCGCCTGTCGATCTAAAACCTTGGGCATAAACACCTCGTTGAGCGATCTGGAAACGCCATTGTAGACCCTTCTCTCTGTTACACTCCGCTGACTGTCGATGCTTCTGGAGGAACAGTGGCGAAAATCAAGGTGCGGCGGACAAATCGAGAAGAACTCCCGGGTCTCGCCGTACTCCGGGATGCCGTCGCCGCCGAACTCGACGCCTTTCCGCGCCACAGCGGGATTCTCGATCTCGACATGGAACTTGACCCCGATCTAACCCACCTCATCACTCGGGATCCGGATGGTTTTCAGACCGCCGAGGACAAAAACGAGACCGTCGGTTTCGCTGCCGGCCACGTCCGTTCACGCCAATGCGTGATCTCCGAGATGTGGGTGCTGCCACAACACCGAGGCCGCGGCGCGGGCGACGCCCTCATCCAACGGATGCTGGTCTACGGCGATCGGTCCGGAGCCCGCGAGTTCCTCACCGTCGTTCCCACCCAGGGGGTGGCGCAGAGCCTGTTGCTCCGCCATGGTTTCCGACCCTTGGCGCCGGTCTATCAACTGACGATCCCTCACACCGAAGCGCCGCGCATCGGCCACGCACTCTCGCGGCTGATGGATGGCCGCGATGTCACGACCGATCTCTTCAACCGTCGAGGCCAGGCCGATCTCGATCGTATCGACCGCCTCAACCGCAATATCGTCCGCGATGCCGACCACCAGTACTGGCTCAAACAGCGCGGCCTCCATGCCGCCTTTGTCCGCCAGGGCGAGCGCATCGCCGCCTATGCCTATGGTGGCCGCGACCAGGTCGGTCCCGTGGCCGGCACGACCCGAGAAGCGGCAATCTGCGCCCTCGGCTGGGCCATCAATCTCGCCGCCGAGGCTTCCCAGGAGGACGACGTCCTCACGGTTCGGATACCGGCGCCGTTTTCCGAAGCGGTCGACGCCATCCTGGATGCGGGCGCCCGTTTCGAGGCCACTCTCATGATCTATGGGCGGGATCTCAAACTGAGTTTCGACCGCTCCACCCTGGGCCACATCGCCCTCCCATGAGTGATCCCATCCGCCCGGCGGATCGGACGGATCTCACAGACCGTCGCCGGGTGGACTACGCCAACGACCTCAACGACCAACAGTACGCGGCGGTCATGCACCCGGGCGGACCCATGCTCGTACTCGCCGGTGCCGGGACCGGGAAGACCCGGACCCTGGTCTATCGCGCCAGCCGGCTCATAGAGGATGGGGTGTCACCCGGTCAGATTCTGCTGCTCACCTTCACCAACAAGGCTGCGCGCGAGATGTTGGGACGGGTCGGACGCCTCCTCGAGCGCGACGCCGCACGGGTTCATGGCGGGACCTTTCACTCCGCCGGCCACCGGATCCTGCGACGCCACGCCAAAGAGGTCGGCTACACCCCACGGTTCAGTATTCTCGACCGCGAGGATGCCGGCGACCTCATGGGTCACGCCCTCGCCGATGTCTCGCCCGAAGTTCCACAACGGCGTCTGCCCAGACCTCGGCTGCTCGT
>RCND010000647.1_pt1 | contig 20014 bp, 15 predicted proteins | sample 2041351 | NCBI WGS metagenome assembly RCND01 (sample SAMN09708230, study PRJNA481090) | Marine sediment metagenome, whole genome shotgun sequencing project. | biome: marine sediment; feature: ocean; material: sediment; isolation source: Sewage treatment plant 12B marine sediment (STP12B) ... | reverse complement strand
AAAAATACCCTTTGGTTCCCATGATGCTCTGTTCGGGCGGCGGGGGCAGGGGGGATTATGAAATACTTAAATATTTCACTGAATTCTGGCCCAGCGATAATACCGAACCCATCGACAGGATCTTTATGCAGTGGGATTACTCCTATTTTTTCCCTGCCATTGCAAGTGATTGCCATGTGACCAATTGGGGAGACCAGCCTCTGAAATTCAGGGTGGATGTTGCCAGCATGGGAAAGCTGGGATTTGATATTGTGGCCAGCGAGCTGAGCGAAGATGAATTGACCTTCTGCAAAGAGGCTGTAAGTAACTATCATTCATTTAAGGATGTGGTCTGGCATGGCGATCTGTACCGGCTGGTGGATCCCCATAAGAACGATCTCGCCTCATTGATGTTTGTGGATGCTGCCAAGAGCAGGGCCCTCATGTTTAACTACCTGGTAAACAACAGGTTTTTGCTAACGGCAGTGGAAGAGCCCATCAAACTGGATGGACTGGATCCTTCCAAAAAGTACAGCATAAGGGAACTGAACCTCTTTCCGGGAACCCGCTCCAGATTTAAGGCCGATAAGATCTATTCGGGCGATTTCTTAATGAAGGTCGGGATCAATCCGGCTGTAAGTCTGCGAAGGACAAGTGTGGTGCTGGAGCTTACTGAAGTTCAGTGATCCTGATGTCTCTCCATTGAACCTTAATACCCCCGCCAGAGTGGATCTGGAGGGCGATGCTTCCAGTTTTCGCGCCGATCATCTTGTCGTCCAGGGTAATCATAAGTTGTCCGTTTAGATACGTCTTTACCAGGTCGCCTTTAACCACGACTCTCATCTCGTTCCACTCACCGAACTTCAGATACTTATCCAGCTCTGGATCGGGTTTGATGATCCATCCCCTTCCATAAGATTCATAGATGCCACCCGTATTGTTTCCCGGAGGGGCCACCTCGGCCTGCCAGCCAGCAATCTTAATGCCTTCGATGGTGGAGTGAAAGAATACGCCGCTATTGCCATCTGCACCCTGCTTGAATTCCAGGGTCAGCTCAAAATCCTTATATTCTTTTTCAGTTCCCAGGTAACCGTATTCCTTGTCGGGACCGCTTTCACATACCAGCAGCCCGTCTTCCACATACCATAACTCAGTACCGTATATGGTCCAGCCTGTCAGGTCTTTCCCGTTGAAGATGTTTTCTGATTGTGCAAGGAGTGCTCCCTGGCAACAGAGTATCAAAATGATGGAGAGAATGGTAAATCTTTTCATGGTAAAAAGTCTTTGTTGTTTGCTTACAAGGTACAATTCATTTTTCATGTTATACCTCTTAAGTTTATATCTTGGATGCTGATCCCCAGTAACTGTAACTGGTGAGTCTCCACCCCGGCATATTCTGGATTGTCAAGTCAGCAGTCTTAAATCCATGTTGTTCCATTAGGGTTGGAATATCCCTGTTCAGGTTGCAGCCTCCACTTACTCGTTTCCAGAAGGGGTTGACCAAATTCTGCCATTGTTCTGTGCCTTTGTCTGGTGATTTTCCATGTTCAGAATAGAGAAGTTTCCCACCCGGTTTAAGTACCCTGTGAATTTCTTTGAGTGTGCCATGAATATCGTCCACGGAGCATAGGGTAAAGGTGGTGACCACCGTATCGAAAGAGGCTTCTCCGGCCGGAATCTGTTCGGCAGTTCCTTTGATATACTCCACCCCAAAGGTCAGTTGTGAAAGATCAACATTTCGCTTTTTCCATAGCTGCTCCAGCGGATCAATACCTGTTAAATGGCTCACTCTTGATTCATTGTAGTGGAGAAGGTTGTTACCTGAACCTATTCCAATTTCAAGGACACGCCCTGTCGCTTGAGGTACAATCATCTCCCGCTTTGCATCGCTCGAACTGCCACTGCATGCCCACTGAATGAGCGTCGGCAGGATGTATCTTGAATAAAATCCCATGAAAGAGTTTAAAGGTACATAAACTCGTGCTTGGTTGAACTCCTGTTTTTGGAGCAAGCAAATTATCTGGGCAAGATCTTTTTTTTGCATACTTAATAATTCATTACTCTATTCCAAAGAACCTATTTTTGTGGACCTTTGGGCAAGGTGCATAAACATTAATTTGCTAACTTTGCCCGCATAAATTGAAACTTATATCTGTTATGAATATTTCTGAAAAAGAGAATGTTGAAAGGATTCCAGAGGTAAATCTGCTTGAGCTTACGCGGAGGTTAATGAGAAAGTTGGGGGATCTATTCAGCTGGCTTGGCAAAATCCTTCTTGTTCTTTCAGTCTTTATTGTTAGAAAGTCATTCTGGATACTTGGTTTTATTCTAATTGGTGTACTTATCGGATTTTTGCATAGCAGATTGACCGATAAATATTACACTTCCGAATTTACAACCAAATGCAACATTGATATATTACCTGATTTGATTCCTAATGTAAATAAGTTACATAACTATTGTCTTGAGAACAATACAGTCAGACTTGAGGATATCCTTGGTCTTGATAATTCTGTAGTTAACAGAATTCGCGACATTGAAGCGTTTTGGATTATAGATGTGAATGGTGATGAAATTCCAGATTATGTAGATTATTTGAAGAAGCACGATGTGCGCGATACCCTTAACCCAAGATTAACAGATAGATTTTGTGTTAGAATAAAAACCTATGATCAAGAGGATTTCACCTTGATCCGGGATGGAATCCTTGGTATGATTAGTTCTGATGATATTTATGCCAGGCAAAATGATATGAGATTAAGGGCTATTAGAGAGAATCTGGCTGTTGTATCAGATCAAATTCAAAAGTTGGATAGCCTGGAAAATGTAAAGTATTTCCAGAATACCTCAAGCAGTATTCCTTCTGGCGGCCAGATTGTATTTTTGGAAGAGCAGGAAACTGAACTATTTCACAACGATGTTTTTTCACTGTATTCAAGAAAGCAGCTATTTGAAATAGACCTTGAGATAAACCCGGGTCCAATAACCTTAATAGGTGATCTTACCTATCCCAATACTGAGGATAATAGTCTAATGTTTTACATTATAAAGTGGATCTGGATTTGCCTGATTATTGGTTTTTCAGGACTTGTTATTTACCACAATCGACTCAAATTAAGAACTGTTTTCAGGGAGAACCTGTAATTGGTTTGGGATTCAGTTTTTTTCAAGCTTTCTCCTTTTAATTAATATGGGAATAAGTCTAAAGAAAGATCTTGGTAAGGTATTTGGCGCGAACATCATAGTCATGATGGTCAATGTGCTGATTAGTTTTCTCCTGCCAAAATGGCTTTCAATTGACGATTACGCATTGTTCCGAACCTATACACTTTATGTCAGTTTCATAGGGATCCTACATTTGGGATTTATTGATGGGCTTAATGTGAAATTTGGAGGCATTGAGTTGAAAGATATAAGCAAGGGCTTTATCACCAATGCACACCGTTTCTTTGTCCTATTTCAGTTACTACTTACCATTGTTATTACCACAGTAGGATTGCTTTTTGGAAATTTCATTATTACTTTATTTGGACTTGCAATCATTCCAATTAATTTGCATACATACTCAATGCTGATCTATCAGGCTGCAGGAAAGTTTACGCCCTATTCACTTGGGTTAACATTAACACCGGTTGTGACCCTGACCATCTATATCGTACTTTTTAGTTTTGGGGAATTTGATTATAAGCCATATGCCATCGCCCAAATGGGTGGTTATCTCATTATTGTCATATTGTTAGAGATATATTTCCGTAAGAACTTCGGGACCTCGAATCTTCCATTTCCAAGGATTAATGCAGTTGAGCTAAAGGAGGTGTTCTCCCTCGGCATATTTATCTTATCGGGAAATACGCTGTTTATTCTGTTCAACACTCTGGGTAGATGGGGAATCAAAATGTTTATGGACAATGCAGCATTTGCATTCTATTCATTTGCAACATCAATGCTTGGATTCATTATTCTTGCTATAAATTCTGTTGCACTTACGCTGTATCCACATTTAAGTAAAAAAGGAGGCACCCAATCCACAGCTGCTCTCCGAAGCAACTTTTTCATCCTCGGAAGTTTCTCACTTCTGTTCTTTTTCCTAGTTAGCTTCGTTGTTAACTGGATCCTTCCAGATTATAAAGAATCGGTTTCGATTCTGATGATTTTATTGGCAAGCATGCCGGGCTTACTGATTATTAAAGCGCTTTACCTGAATATGTATAAGGTGCAAAGGAAAACAAAGGAATTTTTATTTGATACTGTTAAATATCTCTTGATTGCAGTTCTGCTGCATGGATTAATTTTCTATTTCTTCAGAACTGCAAACAGCATGGCCATCGCATCGGTTATTTCAATTTACATCTGGGTATTTTCGCCTCCAAATTTCATTAAGGTTAGTTGGGGACAGATCGGCACTGAGATTTTATTTACATCAATTTGTTTGGCCGGCTACATATTTCTGGCAGTTCTTGTCAACTCCGTCGTAATGAGCTTCCTTTTGCTTTCGGCCTATTTGCTCATTATTAATCTGATCTTTTATAAAAAGGAATTCTTTACCATGATTAAAAGGGTTTCCCCATGGTAGCATATCTGATCGGAATTCTGGCGTTTGTGATCATCCTTTACCTGAACCTGGTAGTGAGCAATAAGCTGCTTTATCCCCCGGTACTGTTTTCCCTGATCTGGATGATTGTTCTGGCTCTTCATTTTGTCAATGCGACCTTTGAATTTGGGATTGAGATTTTCCCATTAAAGCACCCAACGATCATCTTTCTGATTGTAATGAATATCCTGTTCTCTCTGGCTTCTTTTCTTGCATATACGGGAACTATGCAGTACAGTTTGAGCCGGGTAAATATCAGCAAAAAGCAATCATATCCTTCACAATATGAGATCGACAAGTTGTTTTTTGAGATTCTCAATCTACTGTCAATTATCTGTGCATTTTTCTTTTTTCAGAAGGCATTTCAATTAACTTCTTCTTATGAATTAGGGCCCTTTATTAAAGAGTTGAGGACCATACTGAACTACCATGATGGCAGTTTTGGGTGGATTAAATATACAGTGGTCATTATAAACATAAATTTCTTTGTAAGGCTGATCCTAATCAATAAGGTGAAGCAGAAAACGAGTGGTATTGTTATCGCCTTCCTCATTGCAATTGGAGTAGCAATCCTAAATACGGGACGCACTTATATTTTTTTCATTTTAATTTTCGCATTCTCCTATTGGTTATTTACAAAAAGAATCCGGTTCAAGAAACTTCTTCTGGCTGGATTTGTGATGATTTTTTTCTTTTCGTTGCTTGGGTTTCTGACAGAGAAGGGAGCAGATATGGAAGCTGACTGGATTTCAAATATCTCCTCCATGTTTCAGTCCTTTATGGAATACTTACTGGGACCTGTTACAGCATTTCAGGAGCTTCTTCAAAGCAACGAACCTCTGCAGTATGGGAAATACTCTTTTAGATTTATTCATAAGTTATTGTTTGAAATTCGTCTTCTTGATTCACCGCCTGTAGATCTTGTACAACAATTTCGAGGTGTTCCCTTTCCAACAAATGTATATACTGTATTTAGTCCCTACTATAAAGATTTTGGCATTGCAGGTGCAGCTGTATTTATGATTCTGGTGGGAGGTGTTTATGGCATATTGTATTACCTTTCTAGAATTAATCGCTTGTTTTTCCAATATTTATTTCTGTTGTTAATTTATCCATTACTGATGTCATTCTTTGCTGATTTTTATTTCTCAATGTTGTCATCGTGGATTCAATACATCATATTCTCCACCCTGGTATTCGGATTATTTGTTTATAGAATCAGAGCATGAACGTTTTATTCATAACCATTGGAGATAACAATGTTCCCAGCAGCAGGGTCAGGGCTTTGCAATACATCCCATATCTCGAGAAAGAAGGAATTGTATGTGACCATCTTCAGTACAGAAAAGGTCGTTATTTGAAGCACCAGACTTATGGAACGAGAACGAACCTGTTTAATTGGTTTTTCGCGAAGCTGCTTACCTTAATCTGGAAGCTCTATGATTATTTAATCTATTCCAAATTAAGCATCTTGAAGATCTGGATCAGTTACTCAAAATACGATCTGATTTTCATTCAGAAAGTTGTTCTTCCAGGGTTCCTGATTAAAAGAATGAAACTTAAATGTAAGATTGTTTTCGATTTTGATGATGCCATCTATACCAAATCCCGACTCTTTACTATGAAGCAATTCGGGTATCAAATAAAGCAATCTGATATTACGATTGTTACCAATGAAGATGCAGAGCAATACGTTAAAAGGCTTGGAGGTAATCATGTTGAAAGGATAATAGGACCTATTGATAGTTGTAGATATCAGACTCAGGGTGGGAAATTGGAGAATAATAAATTTAATATAGGTTGGATTGGATCTCAAAGTAATTTCCATTATTTGGATATTATTAAAGAACCTTTAAGACTCCTTAGTGCTAAATATCCAGGTGAAATTTGCCTTCATTTGGTGGGGGTTGAGAATGTTTCTTTAGAGGATGTTGAAACCCTTACCTATATATGGGATTCCGGGACCGAGGTACAGATTCTGGATACTTTTGACGTGGGAATCATGCCATTGAAAAATGATGAATTTACCAGAGGGAAAGGGGGGTATAAATTATTGCAGTATATGTCAATGAGTAAGGCCAATATTTCCTCTCCAGTTGGCGTCAACAGCAAGATCGTAAACAACGGTGTTTCAGGTTTTTCAGCCAATTCTGAAGAAGAGTGGTTTGATTGTTTCGAGGAGTATCATCATAGTAAGTCACTTAGAGAGAAGCATGGCAAAAATGCCCGGAAGTTGATTCTGGATCTATATTCATTGCAGGGGTGGAGCAAGTTCCTTGCAGATTTCATGATGAATTAAATACCATGGTAGATATAATTCTTGTAAACTGGAACTCCGGCAATTTCCTCAGATCTTGCCTGGATATTGTGTCTGAATCCAAGTGGAACTGTCGCAATTCCAGGATCTTTGTTGTTGATAATAACTCGAATGATGATTCCCTGGAGAGGCTTTCGACTGATAAATTGAGGATTACAATAATCCGGAATAAGAAGAACATGGGATTTGGAGCAGCCTGTAACCAGGCCGCTGAACAGGGTAATTCAGAATTCATTTTGTTTCTTAATTTGGATGTGGTGGTGAATGAAAATACAATTCAGGACAGCCTTAGGTTTATGAATGATCAACCTGAAGTTTCCGTAATGGGATGTAAGCACCTGGATTCAGAAGGTAGGATTGCGCTATCATGTTCAAGACATTTCACCTTTCGACGGGCAATGAATGAGCTAAGCGGTTTGTCCTTTCTCTTTCCGAAAACTTTTGTGCATTCGACTCTGATGAAGGACTGGGATCACAAGGAATCACGTTTTGTGGATAATGTGATGGGGGCATATTATTTAGTTAGGCGGGAGGCATTTGATCAAGCGGGAAGATTTGACGAACGATATTTTGTTTATTTGGAAGATGTTGATTTATCGCTTGCGATTGTAAGAAATGGAGGAAAGGTTTACTATAACAGTGACATATCCATTTTACATTATGGCAATGCGACCACATCTTCAGTTCTTGGATACAGGCTATTCCTGGGAAACCAAAGTCGACTCAGGTACGCAAGAAAACACTGGCCAGGTATTAAGTATTTTGTCTATGCTTTCTCACTGTTCACAATTGGATTCACAGTTCGTATTTTTTTTGCCTTAATAAGATTGGATATAAAACAGTTTTTTTCAATTTTTGAGGCTTACTCATATCATTTGTTCAAGAGAAAGCAGAAATAGGAGAGCAGACAATCATATACAAATGAAAAAAATAATTAGCAAATTATTCTATCTATCATCTCTCTCCTTGGCTTTTGTAATACCATTGCCGGACAAAATAATACCTGCATTCTTATCCTTATGCTTGCTGTTCATGTTGTTGTTTCTGGCAACATCTGGATTCAAACTAAAGGGAGAAAAAAACAGGAATCTCTATTTGTTAATATTTGTAATGTTTTCTGTATGGAGCATTGTGACCCTTTTATATTCAGGAAGTATCCAGGAGGGAATTGGCCTTCTTGAGCGACGTATAGTTCTATTGATTTTGCCTCTGTATCTACTATTTTCCTCAAATCAAAAACACAAGAGGCAATTACTTCAATTTTTTATCCTTGGGAATTTTCTGATTATCATTTTGATTACCGGCACTTTCCTGATTTCATATTTTTCTGAAACAAATTCCAGCTTATTCTCTAATAAAAATCTTTTATTCAAAGAAACATTGATTAGATTCAAGCATCCCTCTTATCTAAGTATGAATCTCAGCCTTTGCTTACTGGCAGTTGGCTATTTTGTAAAGGAATCAAGATCAAAAAAAGCACACATTTGGCTGGCTATAAGTTCTCTGGTAGGCTTCCTGGTTATTTACCTCTCTTATGCCAGAATGGGATTTATTGTTTACACACTTACTGTGTTTTATATCTATTTCAATCTTCTCTTTATAAGAAGCAGAAAATTATCGTTGATAGTTGTAAGCTTTGTTCTTGTTGGCATTAGTATAGTTGCTATTTCCAATAATAGTCGCTTCACAAGTATTCTTCATGCAAACCAGGTGGGGCAGGTGGATAATACAGACAATATTGGGTATACTCATAGAATCGAAATTTGGTCAAAAAGTGTAGAGGTGATAAAAAATAGGCCATTATTTGGATATGGCATTGGGGATTCTGTGAATACAATTGACTGGAGCAATGAGGGTAAAAGATATAACGCTCATAACCAGTATTTGGAGCTTCTGATTGAGGGTGGTTTACTATCGCTGGTGTTGTTTTTTGGTCCAGTTGCATGGTTCGCGTTGACGAATAGAAATCGAAGGGGCCGATGGCTCTCCATTGGTGTATTGGGAATATTCCTAATGACAATGCTAACAGAATCCATTCTTAATAGAATAGCTGGTATCTCAAGTTTTGCTCTGTTTTTATGGCTTCTTAATAGTGAAGCACCAGCAGATAAGCAGATCAATAATTTCGGTGCATTCTCTTGGTTTGCAAGTGCTGTATTAACGGGATTAATCATCTCACTTTGTATTGTCCGCTACACATCGATCTTTAATCCCGCTAATCCCAAGACTTACAGTGATAGAATTTCGAGGATTGTAGATTATGATGACCTCCCAGGAATTATTCCGGAGTCGCTTCCTAGCAATACAAAAGGGTATTTGTTTGATAGGCAAACAAATGTATCATCATGGAATGGTAATTCTTATGCTTATACAGGTTTTCATAAATTCCTGGCCACGGGAAATGAAATCCTGGAAGCATCTGTTTTTTGCTTTGTCTCTGAGAATTTTAATGGTGAGTGGGTTAGAATATCAGCCGAGGGGCCAGAGATTAAGAACAAGGCCTCGTTCTACGATCTTACAAAGAAAGGTACCTGGCAATCTTTGGAGATAACACCCGAAAAAGTAATTGGAAATACCTCTTTTGTTCTCTTTGTATCAAAATATGATTGTATCAATTTTGAAAGGCTGGAGGGATATGTAATTTTTGCATATCCACAATATCAAATATCAAAAAATGCAGATGAAGGAAATAGGGTGAATTGAATTATGAAACAAAAAATATATAGAGATGAATTTTAAATATAAGAACCTACTTCAAAGATTATTCTCGAATATCCCCAAGGGAGAGCTTTTGAATTATCTATTTCAAAAACACATAACCAGGACCTTGCCCCCCAGAAATGAAAAGTTCCTGATTAAAGTCCAGGAGGCTTACCAGCACTATGAATATTTTACCACCTACAACAAGTTGGAAACCAAGAGTAATAAGTATTATGAATTTGGTGCAGGTTGGAATTTGGTAGTCCCTTTGTCCATGACTTATTTGGGTTTTGACGTATTTTGTATAGATATCCGAAGATTGATAATACCCTCACTCATTAGAGATAGTCTGGAGAAGTATGATAAAAATAGAGAGGTGTTGCCATTTAAACTTGATAGGATTACAAAAGGGGAGGAGAGCAATGGAGATATAATGAGTTACTTAAATAGTATTCATGGAATAAATTATAGTGCACCTGCTGACGCAAGAAATACAGGATTTGAGGATAATAGTTTTGATTTCATTTCATCGACTGCAACTTTTGAACATATACCAAAGGATGACATTTTATTAATTTTGAAAGAGTCTTATAGAATTTTGAGCAAAGGAGGGATTATTTCTATATCCATAGACTACAAGGATCACTGGTCATATTTCGATCGAAATATTTCTATCTATAACTTTCTTAAGTATCCATCAAAGCAATGGAAAAAGTATAATCCTTCGCTTCACTACCAGAATAGACTTAGACATTCAGAATATATGGATTTGATATCAAAGACAAAATTTGAAGTGGTTCTAGATTCTCCAATAACTCCTCGTGATGATGATAAGATAGTTATGCAGACAATTCAGGTAGCAGATGAATTCAAGGACTATAGTCGAGATGATCTGGCAATCAGAGGCTCAGAAATAGTATTAAGAAAATAGCAATATCCAATTGTTTGACTAGTGAATATCGAACCAATATAATAAATACATAATTGAAGAAAGTTGTCATTCATTCTAATACACTCTGGTCTGTTAGTAACTTCAGATATGATCTGATTCGAACCTTAATTCAATCTGGTTGTCAGGTAATTTGTCTTGCGTCAAATGACGAGATTTCATCTTCCTCCTATGACAGATTAAGGTCTATAGATGCAGAAATCATTGAGATCAGTATGGACAGGAAAGGGACTAATCCCCTGAAAGATTCAGTATATCTTATTAGGCTAATCCAAATTTTCAAGCAGATAGCACCTGATGTTATTTTGAACTATACACCTAAACCAAATATTTACAGTTCTCTTGCCTGCCAGTTTCTTGGGATTCCATATATAAACACGATCAATGGTCTGGGTAGTGGATTCTCGAGTGGTTTTCCTGTTGCAACGATAATACGGTTTTTATATAAACTAGCTCTTCGTAAATCGAAGCAGGTATTTGTTCAGAATCAGGATGATCTGAACTTTTTTCTAGAATCTAAAATATCACGTCCTGATATCAGTTCATTTATACCGGGATCAGGAATTGATACCGATACCTTTCGTAATGATGAACAGAGAAACCCTGTTCCGGGTGCATTGAAGTTTATTTATGCTGGTAGGCTGATTAAAGAAAAAGGAGTTTTTGACTTCATATATCTTGCTGAGAAATTGAAAGGGAAGTACCCCAAATGTAAATTCTGGATGGTTGGGTTTATTGATGAGGGCAATCCTTCTTCTTTGACTTCAATTGAATTAGATGAGTTAACGTCTTCAGGTATTGTCGAATATAAAGGTAAAACAGACAATATTGTTGAGTATCTTAATGCTTCGGATATCATGATTTTCCCGTCAATTTATCGAGAAGGCATGCCTAGAATACTTCTTGAGGCAGCCAGTTGCGGCATGCCAATTGTTACATACGATGTTCCCGGATGCAGAGAGGTGGTTACCGATGGATTTAATGGATACCTTTGTGGCCCAGGTAATAGAGAGCATCTTATAGCTGTTTGCGAGCGGATTTTGAACATGCAACAGTCAGATATTGTTAAACTTGGGGATAATGGTAGGGAAAGAGCAACTTCAAATTTCACTGTTGAGATTGTCAACAATCACTATACAAGCTTGCTGAAAGAAATATTAGAACCTGTTATCTGATATTTCTCTACTTCTGACTGGCACATGAAACAAGGTGGAGCTCAGTACTTAATAATAAGTAGTTCGTGAAAAGAGTTTTTCAACGGGATTTTGATTTTACCTTAATCAGGTAAACAGGTATAATTGATAGCACAGAGGCCAGAACCAGGGTAATCAGGATGAGCAATTCGGTATTAATATTTCTTAACAGGAGCGCCATTGCAATAAATATTACATTAACCAGTAAAATAATGCTTGTTGCTTTTATATGGGTTCCACTTAAATCAAGCAGGCGGTGATGGATATGCGTCCGGTCTGCTTCGAAAGGTGATTGTCCTCTAAGAATACGTAAGATAAAGACCCGTGCCGTATCGAAAATGGGAATAATAAGAACGCAGAGTAATATCGCTGGGGCCGCTTGACTCTGGCTCAGGAATAAAGTGTCGCTCTCAAAATTCAGAAACCTCACAGCAAATATGGCAAGAATTAAACCAATTAACATGGCGCCAGTATCGCCAAGGAATATCTTGTTCTCTTTGCTGAACACATTGAAATAGATAAAGGCCAGGAGGGAGGCAGACAGTATGAAACTCATCACAGCATAGGCCAGGTGGTTGTCCAGCAGAAATACGATACCAAAAAAGAGTGAGGTTAAAAAACCAACACCTGAGGCAAGACCATCAATTCCATCTATCAGATTAAAGCTGTTGATAAGTGCCAGAAACAAGATAAAGGTGATGACCAGACTTATGGCGTAGGATAAGTCCTCAATTCCAAATAGACCATGTAGCGATGAAAGGTGAAAATCACCAGGAACCAGGATAAATAGTATGGCAACTGTTTGACCGATAAACTTTTTATAAGCCACCATAGGGTGAAGATCATCTTTCAGTCCAACGAAAAAGATGATTAGCATGGCAGCAATAATATACTTCAATTCGTGTGCGGTGGTTATCCCCGTAAATACAACAGATGATACAATAACACCGGCAAATATTGCCACACCTCCAAGGTTTGGGGTTGGATTGAAATGAGAGGTCCGGCCATTTGGATTGGCCATCAGGTTTCTGACTTTAGAAACCCTTACAATGGAGGGAATTGCAACAACTGTTACCAGGAAAGAGAACAGGACAGCTATACCAATGAGGATATAAGGAGGTAAGAAAACTTCATAATACTCTGTATTAAAAATCATAGTGGTTGTATTCCCTAATACTTGGCGCATCTAAATTAATAAATATATCAACTCAATATTTATATTTTTTCAACTGAATGTTGAGCCTGTTTATTGTCTGATGATTACTAAATTTTCGTAAATTCGGACCTTGCTATAAAATGTGACAATGGGGTCATAACTAAATAAATATGAATATGTATCTGTACCCAAAATTCATCAAAGCTTTGTCCCTTAGTTGTATTCTTATTTTGTCTGCCAGTTTATATGCTCAAAACAGTAATCCCTATCAGTATATTAGCCCCAGACCAGGGTCCATTATGGTCTCAGCTGAAACGAACATTATTGTACGGCACTCAAATGTTATCGATCCAGCAGCATTATCTGATCAGCTCATAATAGTTGAAGGATCCACAAGTGGGATTCATACCGGGGAGTTTTTGCTTAGTGATGACAATAAAACACTCGTATTTAATCCTGACATAGCCTTTGTCACCAACGAAGTTGTTAAGGTTTTATTAATGGAGGGAGTGCTTACACTTTCAGGAAGTTCTATCTCCGAATTCTCGTTCTCTTTTAAAACAGCACCGGCAGGAATCGTTCAAATACCTGATGCAGCTTTTGAAGAAACTGCCTTACTCACAGATAGCCAGGATCCCATTGCGCTTAAAAGAACAGCAGCTGATGCCTGGCTTCCAGCTCCACCCATAACAATTGACTCGATCGACATGCCATCGGATGGGTATATTTTCATGGCTACCTGGGACCGCAATATGCCTGCCTTATATGGGAATTTTATTTTCATCCTGGATAAGAATGGTGCTCTTGTCGACTCAGTGAGAGTTGAAGGGGCGCCCTATGACTTCCAGATTCAGGCAAACGGACTTCTATCCTATGCCTTGGGTGATTTTGCAGCAAATGTCCCTCTTCCGGGTGAAGAATTGCAGCATATGGTGCTTGATGAAAGCCTGGCAGTAGTAGATAGTTTTAAAATGAAAAATGGCTACATCACAGATTTTCATGAATTCAAGATCTTGCCCAACGGCCATGTGATGATGATGGCCTATCATACTATTCGTTATGATATGAGCACCGTTGTTGAAGGAGGGCAACCCGATGCTTCTTTGGTCATTAACATCATACAGGAACAGGACCTGGATAAGAATGTGGTATTTGAGTGGCGCAATATTGATTACATACCCATAACTGACAGTGACCTTGATTTAACCGCTTCCCGAATTAATTATGGCACCCTGAATGCTTTTGATATCGACAACGATGGAAACATTCTTGCCTCATTTAGAAATCATAGCGAAATCATGAAAATCAGCAGGGAGACAGGTGAAGTGCTATGGAGAATGGGTGGACCACGTGGTGAGTTTACCTATGTGGGTGAACATGAAGAAAACGCTCCCTACTATCATGCACGACAGCATAATATTCGTAGACGGCCAAACGGAAATATCACTCTGTTTGATAACGGTCAGTTTCATCAGCCTCCCTATTCACGTGCTGTCGAATATGCTCTGGATGAAGAAAATAAAGTGGCTACTCTGGTCTCTGAGTGGAGATACCCCTTTGGGAATATTTTTTGTGTGACTGCTGGCAATGCTGAACCTCTCTCAAATGGCGGTTGGTTTATTGGTTATGGGGTCCCAAATCAACAATTTGTTGTACGTAATGCGGTAGAAGTTCATCCTGACGGATCGAAGGCGCTTGAATTGTCTTTGCCAAAGGGAGTGTTGGCTTACCGGGCATACAAGTTTCCATGGAAGGAAACAGTGAACAAGCCGGGTTTTACGCACTACGAGGTAAGAGAGGGCAGTACATACGACTTTAATAATGAGACTATAATCACAGGTATCGAGATTAATTACAATGCCTTAAGTGCTGCTGATTACAACGAATCTACAATTACTCGTATTCCCTACGGACCTGTAGATCCTGAATTTATTGACAATATTATCACAGTATATCCGGTTTCAATTGGCTATGAAGTTTTTGCCATCAGTTCGCAGAGTGCAGAGTTTCATGTAGACCTGGAAGTCTATCCTGAAATTAAGGATCCAAAAAACACGATTGTTTACCTCCGGGAAAATTCTGGTCAGGGATTATTTATTCCTTTTACGACCACCTGGGATAGTGTGAATAATGAACTCGTTGTAAGCTTGAATAGCTTTGGTGAAATAGTGTTTGGAGTGCCAGCTGCTGACATCAACAATGAAGTGCCAATTCAATATCAGCCCTTTAACCAGCAGAAACTGGTCTTACAAGATTCAATCTCCATTCGATGGACGGGTAAAGGCTTGTACGATTCCTTCAATCTTCAGATAGCTAGCGATAGTGATTTCACCTCCATACTACATGATATAAATACCAATCTTTCTGATTATTCTATGAAAGAGTTAGCAAATAATACGGCCTATTTCTGGAGGGTAAATTCTGAATTAGGAGACAAGACCAGCCTGTGGTCTGAGGTCTGGAGTTTTGAAATAACTGATCCATTTATAGCAACTGTTTCACCAAATGGCGGTGAAACATGGGCAAGCGGGAATACTGAAATTATCAGATGGGAAACAAATGTTCTGGAGGGGGTGCGAATTGATTTGCTACAAAATCAAAGCTTCCTACTTGCACTGGATACTTTGCCTGGAAGTCAGCAGGCATACTCGTGGGCCTTGCCTGATGATCTGCAGACCGGTGAGAATTTCAGCATCAAGGTTAGCAGTGAATCCAATTCAAGCATTTTTGGTATAAGTGAAGATGTATTTACGATCGTGGATACTGTTACTGGACTTGAGGATTATGATAAGCTGATCCCACAGGGATACAGCCTGGCTCAGAATTTCCCCAATCCCTTCTATCAAACAACCAGGATTTCTTATTCACTTCAGAAATCCAATAAGGTTTCGCTTAAAGTCTATACTCTTATAGGAGAAGAAATTTATACTTTGATCAATGAGTTTCAGGAAGCGGGCACCTATTCTACCATTTTCGATGCCCGGCACCATCCGGGAGGGATCTATTTTTATAAACTACAGCTTGGAGACCGGTTTGTGGAAGCAAAGAAAATGATACTGGTCAGATGATCAATGCTGTACAAGTACGAAGGTCGATTTGCTGGTGCCTCCATTTCTTAAAAGGAGCACGTAAGCCCCATTAGCAAGTTTTTCTGTATTAAAGAGAATCTCATGGGAACCTGGCACTTGCCTGCCCTGATATAGCGTTTCCACTACCTGGCCTGAAAGGGTGAATAACTGAAGATGAATATCGGATGTGGATTCAAGCTGAAAGGAGATGTGCAGCTCATTATTAGCAGGATTGGGATGGCACAGGAAGTCAGTTTCTGTAAGAACCTTTTGAGGAGTGCCTGATACCACCGTTTGCCGGAGGGAGATATTCTTTACCTCGAAGTCAATATCATATGCACCTCCGTTGATGACAAGATTGGCTTTCAGATCGTTGAGCTCCTCCATGATAAAGGTATGTTCAATATGTTTGAATTGTCCGGTTATATAGCTCTGACCATGCCTGCTATAATTGATCCAGTTCAATCCGGCTCGCCCTAATTCGATATTCACGAATCGGGCTGCATCAGCCCTTGCGTCCAGTTCAAGGATATATTCTTTCCCCTTTATCAGGGGGATATTGGCCTGGTAGAGCTGAACATTCGATGCCAGCAGTCCGGCATTCTCAATATGGAAACGGTAAGTGCTATCGCTGACAGATCCATAAGAGACCCCATCCCGATTGTTTGTATGGGTCCAGAAACTATCGTCATTTGAAAAATTTCCATTGATGATTAAGTTGTCTCCAGGCAGGGCGTTCCTGACATAGACCTTCTCACGATTAGAGGCTGCGCTTTCAAGACCGGAAGTATCCACTGCGGTCACTTCCAGGTAATAGTATTCGGAATCCTTAAGATCGACCAGGTCTATCCAGGTATGGGAGCTAGAATCGATCCATTCCATTAGGTCCGGGCTTTCACCACCATAAACATTGAAGTAATCCACACCTTCGTCCCCAAACTTATTGAAGAGGAGCCTTACCCTGTCGGGATAGGGTTCTGCAATCAGATACGGAGCAAGCATATAGCCCTCAAACTCAAATCTGAATGTTCTGTAATTGTTCATTGCAGGAGTAAAATCTGCTTCAAATACAATTACACCCTCGGGGGTAAGCTCTGTGATTTTAGGTAAGGTTGGATCACCCCAGTTGATCAGAGTATTGCCATTGGGTAGGCGCTGTGCATTGCCCATCAATCTTGAATATCGATCGGGTAAGTGCCTGTATTCCCAGACCTTTTCCGCGGTCATATTATCTGTATCAAGTTTGAATTCAAGAGCTCTTGAGTAACGGGGATCCTTCTGGTTCCCATTGTCAAATAAAGTATAATGACCAGGTTTGCCAGGAACCGGACGGAAATCGTGTTGATAGGAGATCTGATCCGGATCATTGATAAAATTAAATTGATTGTTCTTTCCTCCCAGTCTCCAGATGATCTCTCCTGTCTGCCTGTTAATCTTGGTACACTCTGAAAGATGCCTGCTGGAGATCAGAATATTCCCATCAAAGTCCACTGCAATGGAGTTCATATGTAAATAATCGACCCTTAAGGCATCGAAGTTCTCTATGTACGAATCTTCCAGCTGAAAATGGTCCCAGCACAGCCATTCAAATACAACAGAGCCATTCTCATCCAACTCCTGGATATGATTTCCAATTACTATTGTATTGGGATTTCCATTTGGATCTATCTGGATTAAATTTCTCTCTTCAACAGCAATCATCAGGGCGTGGCCATTTGGAAGCAGCTGCAATTCATGTTCATCGGTATCGAAGCCATTCTGACATCTGAGGGTATCCAGATTCTGAAAATTTGTATCCATCACCACATACGCTCTAGTATCCTCATCGATCCAACGACTTAGCATTCCATTGGCTTGAACCTTGAAATCGAGAGAATGATCCTCCAGCACTTGATAGAAATAGGGAGTACCATTATTCTCCAGAATCATCAGATAAGGTATACCCTCCCTGTTGGTGATGAAGATTTGACCAGGTGCTGTTTCTTCGTTGATGGTAGAGGTGAAGCGTGGAAAATTGCCAGGAAGAGATACCCCATTAATAAGCACTGGCGGAGTGTTGGCATTCTGCGCACATATGAGCGTGTGCAGGAGGGCCAGAAATACACTTAGAATGATCTGCTTTCTGATCAGAAATCTCATTCGAACCTGGAGGTATTACAACTACTATTCTGCACTCCAGAGTTCTGACGGGATTTCGTCAATGTCTCTGATCTGAATGCTACGGTAGAATACTTCAGCCCCTTCAGACTGTAGCTGGATCTTTCCCTTTGTCAGGGGCAGCTCTTTGCCATCAACGAGGTGACGGCTGTTGGAGATGCGATTGTTTACCTGTCCGTTTACTACATGAACAGACTTACCTCCAACGGTATAGATCTCCATGGTATTCCATTCGCCCGTTGGATTCTCATAATCGGTGCTTTTGTGACAATAAGATCTTTCCACTGAAAAGGTAAGTGTCTCTGAACCAGGAGTATGTAAATACAAATTATTCTCCTCATCCCTGATGGCCTGAATATCAACCGAAACCGTATCAACACTGATGTAATCGCCACAATCGCCCTCCTGAACCTGGCATTCCAGAGATCGCATCCAGACCCCGCCCCAGGCACCCTCTTCTCCAATGGAGTGATAAAGAATCCCACTGTCCCTCTTCTCGGTCTTCCTGGGAGGATATTTTTCAGTACCCCATTTAAACTGAAGCTTCAGGTGATAGTTCTCAAACTCTTTTTCTGTTACCAGTATTGCGAAAACCTCTCCTGACATGCGTATGGCCGGGTCCTTATCTTCCGTGACCGTGGAAAATACATTTAGTGGATCCTTGTTTAGTCCAATGGGCTCCAGGTAGTTGCCCTGCTCATCACGGTCAAGTCCGGCCACCTCTGATGTGGGCTCAGGCCGCATCAGGTAGGTATACCAGCCATCCAGATTCTCCCCGTTAAAGAGCTCAGTCCACCCACTTTCTTCAGCGGGCCCGGAAGTGCTGTTTACCTTTGATGATGTATTCGTGCATGATAGCATGATTGAGGTGCAAACGAAGAGTGCAATAAGGGATTTTACAGTCAGGTGTTTCATGATAGGATCTTTTAACTTGATCTGTAAAGCTAATCAAAAAAATCTGCGATTCTCCAGGGACTAGTGAAGCTGTGAAGTAATAAACCTCTATCTTGGCTGCCCATATGAAAAACACAGGACTACTTTATGCCCTTATGGGGCTATCTCTCTGTATGATACTTCAGACAGGCTGTACAGGGAAAACATCTCCAGAGGAGACAAATTCTGAGAAACCCAAAACTCTGGCATCAGCTACAGCATTTATCAATGACAGATGCCCTGAAATGGTCGATCCGGAGACTAGGCTGGATAGTGTTTTACTAAGCCAGGAGGATCAACTAATCTATTACTATTCCCTTCCAAACAAGGTAAACAGCGGCATCAATCCGAGTGCTTTCAATGCATTTCTTCTTACCGAAATTATCGATAATGTACGATCAAATCCTGATCTGAGGATGCATCGCGACAGCAGTATAACCTTTGTTTTTAATTACCGGGGCCGGAATGGGGAGCTTATTACAGAGTTTTCGGTGGCACCGGAAAGGTACCGATAACAGCTGAGTAACAGGTAAAATTTCGTGGCGGATTTGTGGCTTAAGTGATAATGAATCACTAACTTGAGTCTATCTTAAATTTCAAAACGGACCTATCATGAAAACTAAGCTTTTTTCGCTGGTGATCGCCTTGGCGTTCCTGGTGGTGGTTCAGCCGGTGTGTTCACAGGAGAATCCAACTGAGAAGATCAAGAAAGAGAGCACCAAGGTACTCAATAGAAACATTGATAAGCTGTTTGGCAAGAAGAAAAAAAAGGAGACCCAGCCAGCTGAACAACCCGCAGAGCAGCAACCTAATCAGCAGCAGGAAGAGGTAAGCGGTCAGGATCAACAGGCCGGAACGGAGGTGCAGGAAGCCAAGCCGGAATTGAAATGGGCAAAATATGACTTTGTACCGGGCGATCGGGTGATCTTTGAGGACGACCTGGTGGGGGAGGAGAATGGTGAGTTTCCCTC
>RCND010000644.1_pt1 | contig 20040 bp, 10 predicted proteins | sample 2041351 | NCBI WGS metagenome assembly RCND01 (sample SAMN09708230, study PRJNA481090) | Marine sediment metagenome, whole genome shotgun sequencing project. | biome: marine sediment; feature: ocean; material: sediment; isolation source: Sewage treatment plant 12B marine sediment (STP12B) ... | reverse complement strand
TATTAAGTCTATTACAAATACTGCGCAGTTTTAAATTTTTCAGTAAATAATAACCTAAGTTTTACAAATTTAAATAGATAGTAAAATCTGAAAACAAAAATTTTAATCTTAATTTTATTGTCGATATATTTAATAATATCATGTATTGAAAAGGGTGATTTGGAAGTAGTATAACATATTAAATAAGTCCAATTTCAAGAGGGTATAACTAATTATAAGAAAAATCAAATATATAATTTCACAATAGGAAAAATACTTTGATGGTTGGAATCATCTTAATGGCCTTTGTTGTTTTAGCAGTGCACGAATTGGGACATTTAATTGTTGGATTACAACAAGGGTTTAGATTTGAATTGTTTGTAGTCGGTCCTTTTGGAATTAAAAGAGAAAATGACAAGGTAAAAGTTTACTTAAATAAAAACCTTGGATATTATGGGGGAGTAGCAGCAACATCTCCAATTAACGATAGCCCAGAAAATGCCAAAAAATTTGCGAAGATTCTTTTGGCTGGACCAGTTACTTCAATTTTATTTGCCATTGTTTCTTTTTTACTTGCTTATTTGATAGGCAAACCGCTAGGAATATTATTTTTTTCAGGGGGAGCAATTTCAATTGCAATTTTTCTTGCTACAACCGTTCCTTCAAGAACAGGAATGTTTTTTACCGATAGGAAAAGATACCAGAGACTTTCAACTCCTGGGAAAGATCAAGAAGTTGAATTAGCTATGCTTAGAATAATGGGAAAGTTTTCAAATGATAATAATTATAAAAATATTGACAAGAATGATATAGATATTTTAATATCTGATGAGCTGCCATTTATTAAGTTTTATGGATTATTTAACCTTATTTGTATGCAGCTGGAAAACAATAAAGTTGTTGAAGAAGAAGTATTAGAACAGTATGAAACTACTTCAAAAGAGATGTCAAAAAGTTTAATAAAAGTTTTTAATAAAGAAATAGAAAAATATGAAAAGAAATTTAAAATAGAGTCTAACACTTTATAAAATGTATATGAATGTTGACCTATTTACAAAAACATTGAAAAAAATATAAATTTTAAAGCGCTTTTATCCTCCTAAATCAATATAATCAGAAGGATATAAATAAAAGTGTTACTTAGGTATCATATATGGGAGCATCTTATGAGATTATTTTTCATCCTAATTTTGACTCAACTAATTCTTATTTCGTGTGATAGTAAGACTAATTTGGAAAATAAAATTGATGCGATTTTTTATGAGTTTGACAACAATTCAACACCAGGCGTTTCTGTAGCTGTTGTAAAAGATGAGAAGATAATCTATCAAAAAGGATTTGGATTGGCTAATGTGGAAAACAAAATCGCCATTGAATCAAACACAAATTTCAGACTTGCATCAATTACTAAGCAATTTACAGCTTTTTCAGTTTTACTCTTGGAACACGATAGAAAGTTGGAATTAGATGATGCTATCAAAAAATACATTCCAGAGCTGCCAAATTACGCAAACAAGATTACAATCAAGAACATTTTGCAGCATACCTCCGGTTTATTAGATTATGAGGACTTTATAGATAAAAATTCTACAATACAATTAAAAGATAAAGATGTTTTAGAAATATTAGTAAATCAAGACTCAACATATTTTATTCCCGGATCTGAGCATAGATATAGCAATTCGGGTTATGCTCTACTTTCGTTATTAGTAGAAAGGCTTTCCGGTTTAACTTTTCCTAAATTTTTAGAAGAGAATATTTTCAAGCCGTTGAAGATGAATGGAACAATAGCATTTGTTAATGGAATTAATTCCGTTCCAAATAGATCTTTTGGTTATGTTAAAACAGATTCTGGATTTGTGTTTTCTGATCAGAGTTTAACAAGTGCTGTTTTGGGTGATGGGGGAATTTATTCTTCTACCGTAGATCTAATTAAGTGGGATAATGAGGTTGAATCGCCAACTTTAATTCCAAAAGAAAAATTCTACCGCTCATTTGAAAAAGGGATCAATAGTAAAGGCGAAAGTTTTGATTATGGTTTTGGATGGAGATTAGATCCTTATAAAAACTATAATCGAATTTACCATACAGGAAGCACTTGCGGGTATTCTAATATTTACAAGAAATTGCCTGAACATGATTTAACAATTATTATTTTGATGAATGTGAGAGATTATGATGCAAAAGCTTATGCGGAGAAGGTTACTGACATTTTTCTAAATTAGAGAATATTAAGTAATTTTTCGAACCTAGAATGAAGTGATTAAATAACACTTTATGAAATTTACTTTTACAATTCTAGATATGACTGCAAATAATTATTTAGATCTTACTCAACGCTATATATTTTACTTTTTTCTGTTTTCCCTTTAAGAATTGTTTCATCAACAAATTCTATCTTAATGTCAGTATTTGTAAACAAACTTTCTTTTAATGATTCTGAAATTAGAAAATTTTTGTTGTAAATATTACACATAGCTTGTAATCTAGCTGCAATATTAATTGTATCACCATGATAAGCAATTTCTCTTTTTATGTTGCCAACTTCTGCAACTGTAATCATACCAACGTGAGCGCTGGCCTTAAATTGAGGGAGCAAGCCAAATTTATTTTCATATATTGACTTGTTTTTTTGAAGCAAGTCGTAGAAAGCAAAGTAAAAGTTAATACAATTATTATTTCTAAGACCTTCTTGCTTAAGCCACGTTAGCACTACTTCATCACCAACGTATTGATAAACTTCAGCAAAATATTTTGGTAATACTTTATTTACATCGTGGAAACAATTTTGAATCATCTCACTATATTTTAAATGGCCAAGAAGTTCAGCATAATGTGTGGAGCTTTTTAGATCGATAAACATAAATATTCTTTCTTCTTCCCTTGGCCTCCTATATTTTCCCAATAACATTGGTAAAATTATTCCAGGACCAAATTTATTGGTCATTTGTTTTATAAAGCCTATTCCAGCAATCATTACCATAGCATAAATTGTTGTTGAAACACCCAGATTAGAAAAAAAACTAGTAGTATAACTTACATTAGCATTATCAATAAATTTAGCTTCGATTACCACGCCTACATTTCGTGCAATATTCATAACCATAAACCAAGAAATAGCATATAAAGAATATTTTACAAGAAGTCCCAATCCCAAAGATCGATGCACAAACCTTCTTTCAATGTAAAAATCTATAAGGCCAAGTATGGTACCAAATAATACTCCACCAATTACGGCAATAAGTATATTTTCAGTCATGTGAGTTTTGGCGTTTAGGTCAAAAAGGCTGGCAACTGCTTTAGAAATATAATTGACTAAAGTAAAATAAAGTGTGAGCACAAATATCCAATAAACAATTTGAGTTCCGATATCAGAAAACAATGGATGCTTTAGAGCAACTCTTCTAGCTCTAGTAGAATAATCAAATTTCATACTTAATTATTCCCAATTTCCGGTAACTTAAAGCTTGTATAAGCCCCAAGTAAGCCCATAAGTGATAAAACTAAAATAATTCCCTCAATAGAAAATATTGATGCGAGTGCACTGATACCTCCGGTAATTAGAAGTATTGCCCCAATAATTGTATTACTTACTGCCACATAATCTGTTCTTTTATTTCCACCCGCCATATCAATAATATAAGTTTTCCTTCCAACTCTAACGCCGCTATGAGCGATACCTAGAATAAAAAATGCTGTAGGATATAGCCATAACATTTCTCTTAACAAAGGGGCCCATACAAGAATAGCAAACATTGCAATTCCCAGCAGCGAAGTTATCAGTGCTCCGTTTACCATAACATTTTTACTTGAGCTATCAGCCATCTTGCCCCAGATAGGTGCGCTAATGCTTGACGCTATTCCACCCGCTATAATAAAGACACCTAAAATATAAGAATCATTCCCCAAGTAATTTTGAGCTAAGACTACATAGAAGGGAGCTGTTAGAGCAGAGCAAAGTAAAAGAGATCTTGAAATTACAAAATTCCTAAAGGGTTTATCATTTTTTAGCAGATCAAGTCTTTTAGGGGCTTCTTTAAAAGCATTTCCGCCTCCATCCGTTTCTCCGGGAAATTCTTTAATATTTGCATAGACAAAAGCTCCAATAAGCCAGAGGGAAGCTGCAAAAAATATTATATAGCTATAAAATTCAATTCCTAAATTTTCTTTTGACTTTATGATCATAAAAATGCCAGCCGCCAAAACTAATAGTCCGGAAATTGCAGTACTATATCCATTAAGTCTTCCCCGCCTTGTTTTGGGAATTGTTTTACCAATTACATCTTTTGATGAAATTGAACTTAAACCTCTTGATAAGCTAAAAAGAATAAGCAATAAAATTATAAGCCATCCAGCTGTAATTCCTTCGAAGGAGAGAGAAACCAATCCCATACTAAAAATAGCACCAAATTGTAAAACCGAACCAATCACCCAAACCCATTTTCTGATTGGTTTTTTTCTAATATAACTTGCAATTAGTATTTGTGGAAGCATCGATCCCGATTCCCGGATAGGAACAATAAAGCTGATCAAATAAATGGGTGCGTTGACGTAACTCATTAGCCACGCTAATACAGTTTTGGGGTTACTGAGAGCATCTCCGAGTTTAGTAAATATATTGCTGATGATAATTAAGAAAAAATTTGCTGGAATGTATTCGCAAGCATCATCGGGAATGTCTTTACATACCCTTGCATTTTCTTCATTATTAATTAGTGAGTATGCTTTATCAAGTTTTTCAAGAATAGACTTTTTGGTCATTGTTACATAGTAAATTATTCAAAAAAAATCACAGCTCTAAATTACCAAAAGGAAATCTATTATTCTCGTGACAGACAAAATGATATTCATTGCATATTTTGTGAAAGTAGTAATATCTAATAATAATAGTAGATTATAAATAATATTGTGATGATGAGAAGAATAACTCTAAATACTAACAATTGATTTTTCGAACAATTAATAAAACTGCTTACAGCTTAATTATTATAAATATCAGTAAATGTATATCAGTTGAAGAAATTTGATTGTAATTCAAAAGTAGTAAATGGCATTACCTTATTTTATTAAGAAATTAGATATAATAAATATTATTATTTATTTTTTGTTTATAAGCTCAGAATAAAATAACTTGGATAAAAGCTTTTGTGGGGGAACAATGAATAGTAATTTGTTACATAATGTTGAAAAATTTATATATGAGTATTATGAGAAAAATAAAACTGAACATTTAGTTTATCATGATATTCTTCATACTACTGATGTGGTTAAATCATCTGAAAAAATTGGAATTGGTACCGGTTTAAATAGTGAAGAGATGGAAATACTTTTAGTATCTGCATGGTTTCATGATACAGGTTATACTATTGATAGAGAAAAGCATGAATCTGCTAGTGCTGAAATCGCATCTTCCTTTTTAAATGATGAGAATTATCCCCAAAAAAATATCGGGAAAGTTAAGTCGTGTATTTTATCTACAAAATATCCTCAATCACCTAAAAACAAAGTTGAAGAAGTTCTCTGCGATGCTGATCTTCAGCATTTAGCCAAGAAAAACTTTATAGAAAGAAGCGAATGGCTAAAAGTAGAAGAAGAAAAAATAAGTGGTAGTATCATCTCGGAAAATGATTGGTTTAATAACTCACTAAATTTTATTAGTAATCATAACTTTTTTACTAAGTACGCTAGAGAAAAATATGGTGAAAGGAAAAGGGATAATATTGTAAAGCTGCAAAAAAGAATTAAGAAATCTGAACTGAATAAAAAAAACAACAGACTAAAAGAAGAAAAGTTGGTTTTTGAAAAAGAAAAGTTAAAAGAGAGAAAAGAAAATTCTGGGAAATCAGATAGAGGGATTGAGACAATGTTCCGCAATGTTATCCGCACTCATGTTGAATTCAGCGGTATGGCAGATAGTAAGGCAAATATTATGATAAGCGTGAACACCCTAATACTAACCGCAATTGTAGCAGTACTTTCTCGCAAACTTGATTCTAATCCTCATTTAATAATTCCTACAGCAATATTTACTTTAGTCAGTTTAAGCACTTTATTTTTTGCAATTTTGGTTACCCGGCCCAAGATTACCAGCGGTCTTTTTACAGAAGATGATATCAAGAATAAAAAGGCCAATCTTCTATTTTTTGGAAATTTTTATAAGATGAAATTAGAAAAGTTCACTTGGGGAATGCTGGAGATGATGAATGATAAGGAATATCTATATGGAAGTATGATTAAAGATTTTTATTTCTTGGGACAAGTGCTAGGTAAAAAATATAAATATCTTAATATATGTTATGGAATATTTATGTATGGAATGATTTTAAGTGTTATTGTATTTGCAGTAGCAGTTTTACTTAATCAGGAACCAACAAACATTGGAAGCATAATAGACTGAAAAAATTATTAAAAATAATTTCAACTTGAAATAATCAAAAAATCAAAGCTAAAGTTAGAAATTATATCTCAATCCCAAATAGATTAAGAGGATTCTTCTGAACTAGCTATTGTTGCAACTAGATTAAATTATCTTTCAAAATGCACTCACCATAATCCCCCGACAAATAACAAAAGGAGATTAAATAATAATATTGTTAGCGGGATTTTCTTCTACTTCCTTTAATATCATCAATAATAGTTACAAAACTTGGAATTATAAACAAAGTAAGAAAAGTTGATACCAACAAACCAAACACAATTACATTTGCCAAAGGTGCCCACATTTCTGATTGCCCGCCAATACCAATTGCTAAAGGAAGTAAACCGGAGATAGTGGTGAATGAAGTTAAAATTATTGGCCTCAGTCTTAATCTTCCTGCCTCTATAACACTTTTCCAAAGTTGAAACTGTGAAAGATCATCTTCTTCTCTTCTATTATTTATAAACGTAATTAGAATTATTGCATCATTAACAACTATTCCGGCGAGTGCTATAAAACCAAACATTGAAACAATACTGAATGGATTATTAGAGATTAGTAAACCAAGCATTGATCCAATTATTGCAAAGGGAACTGTTGTTAAAATTACTAGCGGCTGAGAATAAGAATTAAACTGAGTTCCCAAAATCAAAAATATTAAAATTAAGCTAAGCATAAACAGTGATAGTATGCTATCAAATGCTTGGTTGAATTCATCATATTGTCCGCCGAAAATAAACGTAACTCCTGGAAACTGATCTTCTACTTTTGGAAAGAGGTCTTCAATTTTAGCACTTATCTTATCTAGTGTAATTATTTCATCATTTATATCACCGGTAATAAAAATCGTTCTTTCTTGGTCAATCCTTCTAATTTCAGTGGGCCCAGAAGTTATATTGAACGTTACTAAATCTCTTAATGATACAGTATTCCCTTGTGCATTAGAAATTTTGAGATTGAGAACATCATCAATTGAAGATCTGTATTTTTCATTATACTTAACCACAACATCAATCTCATCATCTGCGTCCCTAAATTCTGTTGCTACTATTCCATCAAAAGCGTAGCGTACATACATTGCAATTGTCTGAATTGAAAAACCAAACATTGCAGCTTTGTCCTCATCAATATTTATTTGAATTTCTTTTTTGCCTGGAGGGAAATTGTCTGCAACGTCAAATGCGCCCTTTATTTTTTTAATAGAATCTTGCAGAGTTAACGAAGCTGCTTTAATATTTTCTAAATATTTCCCCTGTGCTTTTATTGAAATTGGTTTGCCAACCGGCGGACCTCCGGAGACCTTTGAGAATTCTTGTGAAATTGCACCGCTAATATCAGAACAATTATTTCTTAATACTGATATTAGATTGTCAGTTGATTTGTTTCTTTCCTCAACCGGTTTAAGCTGAATGATAATCTGTGCTACATTTTTCTTTACAAGCCAATCTTCATCACTTTGAAGCAATCCCACATTAGTTACAACAGACTCAACATTTTCTTTAGATAAATTATATGCTTCTTCTTCATATTTTTTTACAATTCTGTTAGTTTCTTCTAAACTAGTACCTTCCGGAAATTTAACAAAGATACGAATCACATCCCAATCTTCATCTCCAAATAGCTCAACGCCAACAAGTGGAATAATTGCAAATGAAGAGAAGAGTACTACAACTAATCCGGCCGTTACCCAATAACGCCATCTTAAAACCTTAATTAAAATTTTAGTGTAATAATTACGGAGGACCTTAAAAAATTTCTTTTCACCTTTAGCATGAGCTTTCGATTTTTTTGTCCAGTCAGCATAATGCGATGGAAGAAGAAAGAAAGCTTCAAAAAGTGAAGCAACCAATGCAAGAGAGAATATTATTGGAATTATTCTCATAAACTTGCCCATTATTCCTGGCAGTAAGATGAGAGGGAGGAAGGCAGCGATGTTAGTTCCAATTGAAGAGAGAATTGGTCTTACTACTTCCTTTGTCCCCATTATCGCCGAATCGTATGAATTGTAACCTAAGAGCCGATATCGATGACAGTTTTCAACTACAATTATTGCATCATCAACAATTATTCCCAGTACCATTACTAATGCAAAAAGGGTATTGCCATTTAATGAATAACCGAAAAGGTCCATTAAGATAAAGGTTATGAAAAATGAAATTGGAATACCTAATGAAGCAAGTAGTGCATTTCCCTTACCCAAGAAGAAGTAAAGTATAAGAACGATTAAAAGCATTCCTGTAATTGCATTGTTTTTTAAGACATCAATTATTCTATTAATCCAAACAGCGTTATCATTTGTATAACTAAACTCAACTCCGGCTGGAACAGATGATTTATAACTCTCAACAATTTCTTTTATTTCATCAATTACATCTATAGAATTTGCGTCGGCATTTTTAGAAACAGAAAAACTGATTGATTTTTCTCCATTTAACCTGGAAAGAATAGTTAATTCTTCTCTTGTATCACTTACTTTTGCTATATCTCTAATTCTTACAAATTCATTGTTTGGAGCAGTTTTGATAATTGTATTTTTAATTTGATCAACATTTTCATACTCTCCAATTGATCTGATAAGATATTCGGTTTTGCCAATTGAGATATTTCCACCGGGTACATTAAGATTTCTACTTTTTAATGCGAAAATTATGTTGTCAAAAGTAACTCCCCGATTATTCATCCTTTCAGGATCGGCTTCAATCCATATTTCTCTTTCTGCTAAACCCGAAACTTGAACTTTTGCAACACCGGGAGAATCTTCCATTTTGTCTTGAATTTCCTCGGCAATAAGTTGAGCATTAGCCTCCGGAATTGAGAATGACATGTTCACATTTATAAGTGGAAGAAAATCACTGCTGCTAAAGTCATCAACTAATGGGTCATCAGCATCCTCAGGAAAATCAATTTTATCCAGCTCAGATTTTAATTCATTGTATCTTTGTCTAAAATCATCAACGGAAATATCTTTAAATTTTACTAAAACAAATCCATAACCTTCGCCCGCAGTTGATTGTATTTCATCAATATCATCAACATCCTTGATCTCCGATTCCATTGGGTCAACAATTAAATTTTCTGTTTCAATCGGTGAGGCTCCGGGATAGGTTACTGTAATAAAAACCCAGTTGAATGAAACAGGAGCATTTAATTCTGTCGGCATATTATTAAGTGATATCCAGCCAAAAATAAAAAGTCCAATCATTAAAAGATTAACCAGAACAGAATTTTTAACAGAAAATTTTGCAATGTTCATTTAAACATCCTTTTTAGATAAAATATTTTACTAATCTAAAATATATATTTTAATATTGCGGTGAGTTTTATTTTATAAATATATGATAAATGTATGAAAAAGAGATTAGAAAAATAGAGTGATACAAAATTTTTCTATTGTGGAAAATATCTCAGATATTCAATAAATTGATATTATAAGATTTAGAATACTTTAAATCTCATTAAATATTTGTTTGTAATTCAATTTGATAGTCTCAGAAAATCACTAATACAATATAGATTAATCATGCTATCACTTTCCCCCAAGAATGCAAATCATAATTTTGTTTTTCTACTGGGTTATCTTTTTTTTATAGTTTCAAATCTTTCAATCGCCCAATCGGTAGTTTTAAATGAGGTAATGTTTAATACAACTGAAGCAAACAGTGAATTTATTGAAATATATAATTCAACCGAATCTCCTATTAATCTTCAAAGCTTTAAAATTAAGTATCACACAATTTCTCCTGATGAAATAATTTCTCTAAATTCTGACTATTTACTGTTACCGAATCAGTATGCGGTAATTTTTGAAGGTGATTATGATTTTGAAAATGGCATTTATAAAAGTCTAATTCTGGAAAATGTGTTGCTCTTTACTCTTGATGACAATGCGTTCGGCAGTGGCGGAATGGCTAATACAAGTGACCGTAAAATTTATCTTATTAATTCAGCCGAAGACACAGTAGATACTTACTTTTATTCAGCGGATAACAATAAAGATATTTCTGATGAAAGAATTGATTTTACAGATACTCTGTGGTCAAACTCAAAGATTATAAACGGAACTCCGGGTAAGAAAAATTCTGTTTCCAAAGTTCAATTTGATATTACAATAAGTAAATTCTATTCTGATAAGTCATTTGTGATTCTAGGAGATTCGATTAATCTTGGACTTCAATTAAAGAATATTGGTACTGAAGAGGCAAAAGACTTTTACATAAAAGTATATTTTGATGAAAATCTGAATAATAAAGGTGAGAGTAAAGAACTCATTTTTAATGATTTGATTCCTCAAATAAATACTGGTGATTCTCTAGACAGAACAATTCTCTTCGCGGAGCTGAAAGCGGGCGAAAATAAATTTATTGCTGAGATCGAATATCCGCAAGATGAATTTATTGAAAATAATACCAGTCAATTAACAATAAATGCTGTAAGCATAAACGAATTACCTGGAGATTTGGTAATCAATGAATTTATGTATGCCCCTAAAAATGATGAACCGGAATGGATAGAAATTTATAACAAAAGCGAAAAAGTAATTGATCTAAATAAATACCAAATTGCAGATAACTCCGACACTGTAAAAGTTTTTGATGGTAAATTCATATTGGAGTCAAAGAATTATGTGGTGGTTTCTGATGATAGTTCAATTGTAAATATTTATCCAAATATTGAAAACTTTATAATTGGAAATTTACCCACACTTAATAATTCAGGTGATGTAATTGCATTGCTTGATTCTCTCAATCGTGTTATTGATTCACTTACTTACGATACAGATTGGGGAGGAAACAACGGCAATTCACTTGAACGGATTGATCCTGCCCTACCAAGCGCAGATAAAAATAATTGGAAGGAAAGTAATTTCCCCACTCCGGGATATATAAATAGTGCAACACAGAAAGAATATGACTTGGCAATTGACTCGGTGTTTACAAACCCCCAGAATCCTTTGATTGACACTAATACCAAGTTTGTCGTAAAAGTTAATAATATTGGGAAACAGCCGGTTGATTTTTCGATAAGATTGTTTGAAGATGCTAATGGTGACAGTCTTGCAGACAATATCGTTGAAACATCTAGCAAATTTTCTCTTCTTGCTAATGGTTCAATAAATGTAGAGTTGGAATCTGAAGTGCTAGTTACCCCTTCTCCCTCAAACTATATATTTTCATTAAACACAAATGATGATGACACAACTAATAATATGTATATATTTCAGCTTGCACCTACATATCCGGAATCATCTATTTTAGTAAATGAAATAATGTATTCACCTGTAAACTTCGAACCGGAGTGGATAGAACTTTATAATAACTCTATATATGATATTAACATAACCGAATGGTCAGTTGGTGATGTCTTAACAAATCCGGTTTATAGAAAAATTGAGGATCCATTTATATTTCCGAAGCAGAGTTATTTGGTCATCACTAAAAGCAGATCCATTTATGATTTTCATAGAAGCATCACATCAGCAGTTATTGAGCTCCCTTTTGCAAATTTAAATAATGATGAAGATGGTATTGTAATAAAGGACAAAAACAATAGAATGATTGATTCAGTAAGGTACACAAATGGTTGGGGAGGAACTTCCGGAAAGTCTCTTGAAAGAGTAAATATAGATTTTAGCTCAACAAACTCAAATAATTGGAAAAGTTCAATAGATCTGGAAGGAAGCACACCCGGCAGAATTAATAGTATAACCCCTAAAAATTATGATTTGGCAATAACTTCAATCAGTACAAAACCAAATTATCCTATCGAAGGTGACAGCATTAAAGTAGTAGTGAAAGTTAATAATTTTGGAAACTTCGATGCAGATAATTTCGGTTTAGAATTTAGTCACAGAGATAAATATAAAAATTATCTTATGGAAACCATTAACAACTTATCACTAGCTTCAAGTGACTCAGCGATAATTGAAGCAAAAATGAGAATATTCATTAATGACACAATAACTGTTATAGCCAAAATAGATTATGACTCTGATGAGGACAAAGTCAATAATTACCTTGAAAAAATTATTGTGCCGGGATTTAATAAAAACACAGTGTTGATCAATGAAATTATGTTTAAACCAGATATTGACAAACCTGAATGGATAGAAATAATAAATAATTCTGATAGTACCATCAACTTACAAAATTGGTTGGTTGGTGATTTAGCTAGTAATACTATAATTACAGAATCTCCAATACTTTTATTACCTGGGGAATATTTAGTAATCAGTGATATTTATTCTGACAATATTTTTGATAATGATTTAAGAGTTTTACAGACTAGTTTTCCAAGTTTAAGCAACACAAAAGATGCAGTAATAATTTATGATTTTAGGAATGCAGTAATAGATAGTGTCTATTATGAAGTCTCCAATAATTTCAACTTATCAACTTCATTAGAAAGAGTAAGTTTGGATTTGCCTTCTACAGACTTTACAAACTGGATATTCTCATTGTCAATAAATAAAAGTACACCAGGAAATCAAAATTCATTTATCGATATTCCGGAATACTATTTTGATGATGTTGTTTTTACAGAAATAATGTTTAATCCATCAGAAACTAATTCAGAGTTTTTGGAAATATTTAATCATTCGGAGAAACCAATCGAAATTGGTGGTTGGAAAATTGAGGATGAAGAAGGAGAATATTTCCATATTATCAATGAGAGCTTTTCTTTAGAACCAAATAACTATTTTGTTATAGCTGCTGATTCTTTAATAATTGAAAATTATAATTGGTTAGAAGGAAATGATAATATATCAATATTAAATTTAAGCTCATTGAATCTGACCAATGCTGGTAAAAAACTCTACTTAAAAGATCTCAGAAATAATATTATTGATTCAGTTGAATATTCAGAAGCTTGGCATAATTCAGCCTTAACAGAGACTAAAAATATTTCACTCGAAATAATCAATCATAATTTGAGTAGAAATAATGGAAGCAATTGGAGCAGCTCAGTTAGTGAATTTGGGGCTTCTCCGGGATTACAGAATTCCATTAATGTTGAAAACATTTCAACAAAAGCTAAACTTGAAATTACACCAAACCCATTTTCACCGGATAATGATGGTTTTGAAGATTTCACTCACATAAATTATAATCTTACTCAACCTGTTTCGCAAATCAGAGTCAGAATTTATGACAGTAAGGGGAGATTTATCCGCTCATTAGCAAATAATCAGCCAACAGGTTCAAAAGGCACAATTATTTTTGATGGACTGGATAGAGATAAAAAACCGCTGAGAATTGGTATTTACATAATTCTTCTTGAAGCCATAAATAGCAATAATAGTATTGTTGAAGTGATCAAGGAAGTTGTGGTTGTTGCAAGAAAACTTTAATGTATAATTTATCACATATATTCTAAATTATTTTTATTATGTTTGCATCCTAATTAAATTAAAAACTATATAAAATACTGGAATATTATGGGAAAAATAATTGCTCTTGCAATGCCAAAAGGAGGCGTTGCAAAAACTACTTCTGCTGTAAATCTGGCTATTGCATTAGCCGAAAAGCAAAAAAGAACTTTACTAATTGATGCTGATCCGTCAAATCAATGTGCAATTGCATTTGGTTTGCCCGATGATCCGGAGATAGGAACCTTATTTGATGTAATGAGCTACACAAGAAATTGCGAGGAAGCAATTAACACTACGGAAAATCCCTATTTTGATATTCTTCCATTTAAAAGTATTTCTTACGAAGAAGAATTATTGTTGAATGAGTTCAATAATGATACTCAGTTATTTGAAAATCAGATCAAGCCATTTATTTCCGGGTATGATTATGTGCTGATCGATTCTCCGCCAACATTGGTAGGCATGACAGTCAACGTTTTACATATTGCCGACTCCATTTTAATTCCAGTGAAGAGCAGTATGTTCTCAATTGCTCCCATAGAAAAATTTCTTAAAAGAATTGATGCTGTTTCGCACAGCAATAATCCAAATTTAAAAGTTGAAGGTATTTTTCTTACAATGCATGAGATAAATACTCGTGCTTCATTTGAAGCTAAGAAAGAATTGTACAGACTTTATCCGAATTTAATGTTAACAACCGCAATACCTAAAAATGTTGCTGCTGAAGAAGCTTCTTTTAGAAAAGATCCAGTGATAATTGTTGATCCGCATGCTAAATCCTCTTTAGCTTATAGACAATTAGCAGAGGAACTTATTGAGCGAAATATTTCGGTTGGCGGTGAACAAATACAAAGTTTTGCCGATACAGAATATTTAGAGGAATTATAGAAATTTAATCATCGCTTTCAGGTAATTCAAGAGCTTTAACTGAACCAATTGCCTTACCGGCAATTCCTTTAATTGAACCGTACATGTTAACTGTGTTGGTTACAACTTTTTCAATTTGCTTTTCACGGGTTTTCCAAATTCTCAGCATTGATCTTTTTTCACTTTCCAAATCTTCCTTCATTTGTGTGAAGCCTTCTACAATTGCTTCAATCTGGAACTTAAATTCGTTGCTGGTAAGAAAATCGTAAAGCATGCTCATTTTATCACCTTTGTTTTCTTGAGAAACCAAAGCATTACTAATTTGGATTATGGATTCTCTTAAAACAAAACTGAGTCCTTTAAATTCTTCAAAAGTACAGATCCAAATTCCATCCTTTAATCCCATTCTATCCATTTCAGAAGGCATTGCATCAGTTACAAGAACACCAATATTTGCTCCTTTTTCTCTAATATCTTCTTTGAATTTTTCAATCCAACTTTTCTGAAAATCCTTAGTTCGTTTACTTTCATAATAAATTGTACCGCAATTTTGCTTTGCTCTTGTATTCACCATTTGCAGGCAATCAGCTCCTCTAGCTCCTTTTTTAACTTCATCAATTACATCTAATGGGAAATTATTTGTAAGCCATTCTTCAATTATTAGTTCTTGAACTTCTCCTTGCATTTGCATTGAACCTTGTTCTTGCTTTCGCTTCATTTCTTCAACAAGTTTCTTTTGATCTTCAATCTGTTTTTCATATTCCCTAAGTTTCAGTTCAACTTTATCAGCTTCACTTTTTCTAATTTTTTCTTTTTCTTCAATTAATTTTTTGTTTAATGATTTTTGAGCCTCAGCTTCAATACTTTCTTTAAGTTCTTCTTTTTCTCTTTTTAACCTTTCAATTTCAGCTTTACTTTTATTGAGTTCTTTAATCTGCTCAGACTTTTCGTTCAACTCTTTCTGGAGTTCAGCGAATTGTTCCGATTGCTCATCTTTTAATTTTTTCTTTACTTCGGCAGAGAGCTTTTCTTTTTCTTCTTTAATCTTTTCAGCTAAACGTTCATTGAAAAGTTCACTTTCATTTTCTTTTTGTTTTTCAAACTCATCCTTTTCTTTTTTTAAGGTTTCAGCTTGAGTATCAAACTTTTTCTTTTCTTCAGCAAGTTTGGCATTGAATTCTTTTTTAAGGTCTTCTTCCAATTGATGTGAAATTATATCTTGAACATCTATCTCTGTTCCGCAATTTGGGCAGGTAATTTGTGTCTGGTTTTTCATTGTTTCCTTAATTTTTCTCACTAATATAGCAAATTTGTAAAATTCTTAAGTCGTCGTAATTTGCTTTTCCGTTTAATTCATCATAAACTGGCTTCAGATAATTAGATCCAACTTTTTCAAACGCCTTAAGAACTTTCTTTATTTCATCATCATCAATAGTTATCAAATCAATTAGCAGTTCAGTGTTTATTTTATTGCCTTCTTGAACATATTTAACTAGATGACCAATAACGGTATTTTGATTCAAATTTAACTCGTTTATAAAATCTTGGAAGTTATTATAATTTTTGAAAAGTTTTCCAATTTCTTGATGTCGTATCTTACTCCTTCTTGGCTTAGATAATTTTGAGGATCGCTTCAATTTTAGTTTCTCTTTTAGTGAATTAGCATTACTATACTTTAGTATTATAGGTAAAAATTGTTTAGCGTATCTTTTATATTTAAGTTCACCTACCCCATGAATATTTCTAAGGTTAATTTCAGATTGAGGGAAATAGGTGGCCATTTCTATTAAAGTTTTGTCGGGGAAAATAACATAGGGTGGTACATTTGCTTTGTCGGCAATAGATTTTCTTTTGCTTCTTAATAATTCAAATAACTGTTTATCATATTCCAGCTCAGCTTTTGATTGAGAAAAAATTTGGAGCTCTTCTTCCATTAATTTACCGCTGACTTTCAAATTACCCTGCAGCAATTCATTACCGGTATCCGATATTTTAAGACTTCCATATTCAAAATCTTTCAGCAGTAAATTCTTTTGAACAAACTGACGTGAAAGACTTAACCACTGTTCTTTAGAGAGATCTTTGCCAATTCCGTATGTAGTTAAATTTTGATGATTATTAGTTATTACCTTTTGTGCTTTTGAGCCACGCAATATATCTACAATGTGTATAGCTCCGTATATTTCTCCGGTACGTTTAACACAAGACAAGAATTTTTGAGCTTCTGTGGTTACATCGACTAATCCTTTGGTCTCTTTAATACAGTTATCGCACATTCCGCAATTTTGTGCTGTATGGTTTTCACCAAAATAATTTAATAGTGGAATTCGGCGGCAATCATAAGATTCGGCAAAACCAACTAATGCATTAAGATGCATCTTTGCAATTTGTCTTTCTTTATCTTCTTTTTGATCAATAAAATAATTGATCTTACTAATATCCCCATATCCGAAAAGTAACAGACAGTGTGCCCTTAAACCATCTCTACCCGATCTTCCAATTTCTTGGTAATATGATTCTATATTTTTGGGGAGATCATAATGAATTACAAATCTTACATTTGGTTTGTTTATTCCCATCCCAAAAGCAATTGTGGCAACAATAATTTGTATGTCATCTTTTATAAATTCTTCTTGATGCTTTTTTCTTTCGTCGTTAGATAGACCGGCATGATAAGGACGGACCGAGAAATTTAGATCGTGTAAATCTTCATTAATTTCATCTACTTGCTTACGCGAAAAACAATAAATTATTCCCGATTGATTAGGATACTTGTTTAAAAATTGAACTGTTTGAGAAAATGGATCAGATTTGGGGGTAATTTGCAAAAAAAGATTTTTGCGATTGAAACTAGCAATATACTTTTTAGCATTTTTTAGTTTTAAACTTTTAATAATATCATCTTGAACCCTCGGAGTAGCGGTTGCTGTAAAGGCTACGGATACAGCAGACTTAAATTTTGTGCTGATTTCCGCAATTTGCCTATAGTCGGGACGAAAATCGTGTCCCCACTCTGAAATGCAATGTGCTTCATCAATAGTAATAAAATCAACATTTACTTCAGAAAGAAGTGCCAAAGTTTTTTCCAAAGATAGAGTTTCGGGTGCTAAGTATAATAATTTGGCTTTCCTATTTCTTATCTTTTCTTCATTTATTCTGTAGTCTTCCGAGGAGAGCGAACTGTTTAAGAAAACGGCATTTACTCCAAGTTCGGTCAATTGTTCAACTTGGTCTTTCATTAATGAAATTAATGGTGAAATAACTATCGTTAATCCTTTAAAAATCAATGCAGGTATTTGGTAACAAAGCGATTTACCGCCACCAGTGGGCATTACTACAAGAGAATCTCTTTTAGATAAAATTGTGCCGATTATTTTTTCTTGAAGAGGTCTAAATTCATCGTAGCCGAAAGTATTTTTAAGAATAGTCTTTGGATTCATCACTGGAATATTTTTAGAATTTAAAGAATAAAATAATAAATGTATCTTACTTGCTCAATTACTTAATGGTGATAAATCAAATAGGTATCATTCTGGTTTTGTTTTTGCACGTCACCTTGCTATTTTTGAATTCAATCAAAAGAATATTAGGATTAAATAATGAGAAAAAACAACATCATTTTAACTGCAATTTTAACATTTATATTTTTTGTCGGCTGTCAGCAGAAATCAAAAATTAAAGATTTAATTGAGCCATTAAAATTAACATCCGGAAATAAAGATTCAGTTGTAATTAATGATTTATATTATGCTGATAATTACAATATTACTTTTAAAGAAAATGAAAATGTAAAGGTTGAAAAGAAAGATAACATAATTTACCTAAAGCCAGATTCCTCTTTTGAAGGAATGACACTCCTAGAGTTTGAAGTAGATATGAATGATTATCAAATTCCGGTTATTTCTAGTAAAGAAAAGTACTATGAATTTTCATTTAAGCCGGATAAGGAATACAACAAACTGACATTGTTTGGAAGTTTTAACGGATGGAACCGAACGAATTTACCAATGACAGATGAAGACAGCGATGGAACTTATGAAGCTACCGTTGCACTAGATCCCGGTGTTTATCAATACAAATTTTTTGGTGACGGCGAAGAGATTGTCGATCCGTTAAATCCAAATAAAATATCTAATGGTATGGGCAGTTTTAATTCAATCCGCACAATTGATGACCCAAATTCCCAAAAATTTTATTTGCACATCGACGAATATTATTCTAAAAACCCTCAATCCACTTTTTCATTTTATATTGAAGATGAGCTACAGGGAGAATTAACAGATAAAAACGTTTTTGCTTTGTTGGATAACATAAAAATTCCGGATGATAAAATTAACCTCGATGGAAAGTATATAAGTATTTATTTCAATTATGATGAGTTGGAGAATCAAACTTTAAGAGTTGCAGCATCAAAAAATGGAAGAGTCTCAAATATTCAAACAGTAAAGCTAGAAAACGGAAAACCAGCAGGTAATTCCTCTTTTTCTTGGAATGATGCAATTATTTATTCCTTAATGATTGATAGATTCGAAGATGGAGATCCCAAAAATAATAATCCGGTCAGACATGACTCTTTATCTGACAAAGCTAATTATATGGGCGGCGATTTACAAGGCGTTATGGAAAAATTGAATGAAGGATACTTCGATTCACTTGGGATTAATGTAATCTGGATATCTCCTGTATTAGATAATCCTAATGAAGCTTACAAAGAGTATCCCGCACCGCATAGATATTATTCAGGTTATCATGGCTATTGGCCCATAAACTCTAAAACTGTTGATGAACATTTTGGAAATTTAAATGATGTTAAAGGATTTGTGAATGCAGCTCATGCAAAAGGAATTAAGGTTCTGTTAGATTTTGTATCGAACCATGTGCATAAAGAACATCCTTACTTCCAAGAGCATCGCGATTGGTTTGGTCAACTTGAATTACCTGACGGAAGATTAAATTTAAGATTCTGGGATGAGTACCGCCTTACAACTTGGTTTGAGCCTTATCTTCCTTCATTTGATTACTTGGGTTCTGAAGAAGCATTAGAAGAAATGACTGACGTTGCAGTTTGGTGGCTGAATGAAACCGGCGCTGATGGTTACCGTCATGATGCGGTTAAGCATGTACCAAATAAATTTTGGCGAAGACTTAATGAAAAAATTAAGGAGCGGGTTGCTGCAAATAGAGAATTACCTGTTTATCAAATTGGAGAGACTTTCGGAAGCTACGAACTGATTAGCTCTTATGTAAATAACGGACAGTTAAGTTCACAGTTTAATTTTAATCTTTATGATGTTGCATTGCCGACATTTATTAGAGATGAAGCATCTTTCAGCGGATTGGACAAAGAGATGCAGAAAACATTTTCTGTCTATGGTGTTAATCATGTAATGGGAAATGTAATGGATAG